>JAEEGL016282132.1_pt1 | contig 14690 bp, 17 predicted proteins | sample 9134231 | NCBI WGS metagenome assembly JAEEGL01 (sample SAMN16246548, study PRJNA631951) | gut metagenome | biome: gut microbiome; feature: rumen; material: fiber-attached | host: Bos | place: Iran: Karaj | collected 2018-10 | reverse complement strand
GCGGCTGAAGAACATGGCCGCGCTCGTCGTCGCGGTTGCCTATTTCGCGGCTGCGTGGCTCGGCAAAAAGGTGAAGCTCGACGCGCTCGCCAAGCACGTTGCCAAGGTCTCGCGCAAGATGTTCGAGGTGCCGGAGTTCTTCTACTACGCGATAGCGGACGGTCTCAGGTGGCTCTTTGTGCGGCATGGCAGGTGGCGCGGCTGGAACTGTCCGCGCGAGGAATGCGGTGACTTGCAGATGGAGTTTGAGCTGCTGACGGGATAGACGCAACCGCTTGCGCAACAAGCACGGCCGCAAAACCTTCGGAATTCCGTAAAACCGCGCGGGCCTTTCCGAGGGCTCGACAGCTCTTTACAAAGGTGGGGATATTCCAGTTACGCACCCCCTTGCGCTTTGTGACAGATTTTTGATATACTATGCAAATATTCGACCACTCTAAGAGAGTAAAAACAAGATGAAAGTACGTAGTTCCGTTCGTCGCATCTGCGAGAACTGTCGCATTGTTCGCCGCAAGGGCGTGGTGCGCGTGATCTGCACCAACCCCCGCCACAAGCAGTGTCAGGGTTAAGAAAGGTAAAAGCAAAACTATGCCTAGACTGATGGGTGTGGACATTCCGGGAAAGAAGCATATCCGCTTTGCTCTCCGGTATATCCATGGTATTGGGCCGAAGCGCGCCGATGACGTGCTGGCGGCGGTCAAGGTCGATCCGATGAAGAAGGCGGACGACGTAACTCAGGACGAGATCCACGCGATCACGACTTTCATCCAGGACCACTACCGTGTCGAGGGTGATCTCCGCCGCGAGGTTTCGCAGAACATCCGCCGTCTCATCCAGATCGGCTCTTACCGCGGCATTCGCCACAAGAAGGGTCTTCCCGTGCGCGGGCAGCGCACGAAGACGAACGCGCGCACCCGCAAGGGCGGCAAGCGCGTCTCGATCGCGATGCCGAAGCAGGCCGGCCGCTAATAGGGGGTATTGAAAATGGCTGAAGAAAACACGAAGAACGTTGCCCCCGCAGCAGCACCTGCTGCCGAGGCGGCGCCCGCCGAGGGCGAGGCCACGAAGGCCAAGAAGAGCGGCAAGTCGATTCCCGCCGGGATCGCGTTCATCCGTTCGACTTTCAACAACACCCAGGTTTCGATCGCCGACGCGCGTGGCGGCGTGATCAGCTGGAGCTCGGCCGGCAAGGCCGGTTTCAAGGGCTCCCGCAAGTCGACCGCGTTTGCGGCGACGATGGTCGCCCAGGACGCGGCTCGCATCGCGGTCGCGAAGGGCATGCACGAGTGCGAGGTGAGGATGCAGGGCGCCGGAGCCGGCCGCGAGAGCGCGGTCCGCGCGATTCAGGCGGCGGGCATCCGCGTCACTCAGATCACGGACACCACGCCGGTTCCGCACAATGGTTGCCGCGCCCGCAAGCGCAGGAGGGTCTAATCATGGGTCGTTATACAGGTCCAGTTTGTCGTCAGTGCCGCCGCGAGGGGCAGAAGCTTTTCCTCAAGGGTGCACGTTGCTACATGGCGAAGTGCCCGATCGAGCAGGGTACGGGCGCACCCGGCATGCACGTCGGCCGCCGCGCCAAGAAGATGTCCGAATACGGCAGCCAGCTTCGCCAGAAGCAGGCGCTTCGCCGTCAGTACGGCATGGGCGAGCTCCAGTTCCACAGGTTCTTCGAAGAGGCCTACCGCCGCGAAGGCGTCACGGGCGAGTTGCTGCTCCAGCTTCTGGAGATGCGTCTTGACAACATCGTGTACAGGCTTGGTCTTGCGCCGAGCCGCCGTGCGGCGCGCCAGTTCGTGCTCCACGGGCACATCCTCGTCAACGACCGCAAGGCCGCAGTTCCGTCCCACGTCCTCAAGGTCGGGGATGTCTTGACCGTCAAGGACGCGACGGGTTCCCGTGAGGCGGCGAATCGGTCGGTCGAGGCGGCGACGGGGGCGCAGCTCCCGGTTTGGATGAGCTTCGACAAGGCTACGCTGCGGGCCGAGGTGCTCGCCGTCCCGACGCGCGAGCAGATCGCTCCTATCGTCGACGAGCAGGCCATCGTCGAACTTTATTCGCGCTAATCCGGTCGTTCGAACATTCTTTAATAAGGGGTAACAAATGCCTATCTGTTTGAGCCGCTTCGAGATGCCGCACAACGTCCAGATCGACGAGTCCACGAAGACTCCGACCTACATGCGTTTCACTGCGGAGCCATTCGAGATCGGCTATGCGCGGACGATCGGCAACTCCCTCCGTCGGGTTCTTCTGAGCTCGATAGAGGGGGCGGCCATCTCGTCCGTGAAGATTAGGGGGGTTAGCCACGAGTTCTCGACTATTAAGGGCTGCACGGAGGATGTCACCGACATCATCCTCAACCTGAAGCGTGTGCTCGTAAAGACCGTGTCCCGCGAGACACAGGTCATTACGCTCAAGGCCAAGGGGCCCTGCACGGTCTACGCTGAAGAGTTCGCGAAGGAGAACAACGTCGAGATACTCAATCCCCGTCAGGAGATCTGCACGCTTGACGTCGACGGATCCCTCGAGATGGAGTGCGAGGTCAAGATCGGGCGCGGCTTCTGCCTTGCCGAAGGCAACAAGAAGCCCGACCAGGAGATCGGCCGCATCGCGATCGACTCGATCTTTTCGCCGGTGACGCGCGTCAACTTCCTCGTGGAGAACACGCGCGTCGGCCAGCGCACCGACTACGAGAAGCTTGTTCTTGATGTCTGGACCGACGGTCGCATCGCTCCGGAAGAGGCGCTCAAGACCGCGGGCGCCGTGTTGCGCAAGCACCTTGACGTGTTTGTCGACTATGCCGGCGAGGAGACGCTCGAGTTCGAGGACGGCGAGTCCAAGGACGCGAACGAGCGCGAGAAGCTGAAGAAGCTCCTCAACATGTCCGTGAACGAGATCGAGCTTAGCGTCAGGGCTGCGAACTGCCTCAACAACGCCAACATCTCGACGGTCGGCGAGCTCGCCTCCAAGACCGAGGCCGACATGCTCAAGTACCGCAACTTCGGCAAGAAGTCGCTTACCGAGATCAAGGCGAAGCTGGTCCAGCTCGGCCTCTCGCTCGGCTACAAGTTCGATCCAGAGCTGCTCGACACCAAGAAGTAATCGAATGGTTCGGCTTTCAGCCAGAGCTGGGGCCCGACCGTACAAAGGTTTAAGATAATGCGTCATCAGAGAGTAATGAAGAAGTTCGGGCGCTCGATGGAGCATCGCAAGATGCTCATGAAGAGCCTCGTCACAAACCTCATCCTCGCGGAGTCGATAAAGACGACCCTGCCGAAGGCCAAGGAAGCGCGCAAGGACGCCGACAAGATCGTGACCATCGCCAAGAAGGGCGATCTCGCGGCGCGTCGTCTCGCGGCGAGCAGGCTGCTCGACCCCGCGGCAGTCCAGAAGCTGTTTGACAAGATTGCGCCCGCGATGAGTGACCGCAAGGGCGGGTACACCCGCATCGTCAAGCTTGGCACGCGCAGGGGAGACGCCGCCGAAATGTGCGTCCTGCAGTGGGTGACCGCTGCCGAGCCCGCCGCCGCAAGCGCTCCGGCCGAGGCCGAGAAGGCCGAAGCCAAGGCTCCTGCCAAGAGCGAAGAGAAGAAGGCCAAGAAGCCTGTCAAGAGGGCCGCCAAGAAGGCTGCCGCCGAGACGGCCAAGTGATCAAACCCGAAAGACTTCGAAAGGGGGTGTGACACATGGCAATCGTTCTCAAGCTCAAGAAGGGCGAGTCCGTCGAGCGCGGGCTCAAGAGACTGAAGAAGGTCCTCGACAAGGAGGGCCTCATCAAGAAGCTCCGCGACGACCGCTACTTCGAGAAGCCCTGCGTGAAGGCGCGCAAGAAATCGCAGCGCGCCCGCATTCGCAATCGCTCCCGCCGCGGGCGCATGGAGCTCAACTAAGCAGTTTTATAGATGAAGCTGCGTCGGCGGCGCGAGGTTTGAACTTCGCGCCGCTTTCTACGTCCTGGCACATCTGGAAGACGTTGGACCAGCTGGAGACGCGGTATTCGCGGTCCTTGACCAGCATGGCCTCCAGAAGCTGGCAGAATCCCTCGGAAAGCTCGGGACGGTAGGTGCGCGGGTCGCGCGCCTGCTTCTCCGGCGCGCAGTGCGCGCGCATGGTCTCCTCGTTGTCGAGGCCGGGGAAGAGGACTCGTCCGGTCGCGAGGTGGAAGATCGTCGCGGCAAGAGAGTAGATGTCGGCGCGGCAGTCCAGCTCGACGTCGCCGTAGACCTGCTCCGGCGAAATGTAGGCCGGAGTGCCGAGCACGTGGTCCGGCACGTTGACGTCGCCGGCTTCGCGGTTGCCGAATCTGCACGATATGCCGAGGTCGGTGAGCTTCACTTCGCCCTGGGTGTTTATCATGATATTCTCGGGCTTGATGTCGCAGTGGACGATGCCGTGGTCGTTCCACGCGTAGTCGAGCGCCGAGGCGACGGACTCGCATATGAGCAGGCAGTCCTGCTCGTCGACATGCTGCTTACGCCTGAGCAGGTCGGCGAAAGTGTAGCCGTCGACATATTCCATCACGAGATACCAGGTGTCGCCCGACTTGCCGATGTAGTACGCCTGGACGATGCCCGGGTGCCGTATCTCGGACATGATCTTCTCTTCGGAAAGGAACGCCTTCACGTTGGCGTCGTCGCCGGAGAGGTCCTTGTCGAGGATCTTGACTGCGACGTAGCGCCCGTTCGCGTTGTCGTATGCCTTCCACACGGAGGACATTCCGCCGACGCCGATCTTTTCAACGAACTGGAGTCTGTCGCTCATCCGGCCTTCCATTCGTTGATCTTGCGGTGCAGGGTGCGCCGTGATATGCCGAGCGCGTCCGCAGCCTTTGTCTTGTTGCCGCCGGCCGCGGCGATGGCCGCCAGTATCTGCCGCTTCTCCGCTTCTGCGAGCGTTTCGTCGCCTTCGCGGCGCGCGGAACCATCGGCGACGCCGGATGATGACGCTGCCGTCGGCGACGCCTCGGCAGCGTCATCTGGCGGCTCGTCGGTGATCTCAACCGGGAGATCGGCCTCCGTCAGCTTTGCGCCGCTCGCAAGGATCACCATCTTCTCCATCACGTTTCTGAGCTGGCGCACGTTGCCCGGCCAGGAGTAGTCCTCCAGCGCCTTCAGGGCTCTTGGCTCGATGCCCGTTACAGAGCCTCCGTTCGCGGCCGAGAACTCCTTCAGGAACCGGGCGACGAGCGGCGCGATGTCCTCTTTGTGGGACGAAAGGGCGGGAGTGCGTATGTCGATGACGTTGAGCCTGTAGTACAGGTCTTCGCGGAACTTGCCGGCCTTGACGAGCGAAGCCAGGTTTTTGTTCGTCGCGGCGACGAGGCGGAAGTCGACGGCAATGTCCTCGTTGCCTCCGACGCGGCGAATGGTCCTCGACTCCAGGACGCGCAGAAGCTTCACCTGCATCTCCTGGTCAATCTCACCGATTTCGTCGAGGAAGAGCGTTCCTCCGTTCGCGGCCTCAATGTTTCCGATCCGGCCGCGTGTGTTGGCGCCGGTGAACGCCCCCGCCTCGTATCCGAACAGCTCCGACTCAAGCAGCTCCTTCGAGAGCGCGGCGCACTCGACGGCCACGAAAGGGCCTCCGGCGCGAGGCGACAGATTGTGCAGCGCGCGCGCCACGAGCTCCTTGCCTGTGCCGCTCGGACCTTCGACGAGAACTGTTGCGTTCGTGGGCGCGACTTTGCGGATAAGCCCGTATATCCGCATCATCGCGGGCGATCTGCCGGTGAAGTCCTCGAGCTCGGTGTTAAGACGCGCCTTTAGCTCGGCGTTCTCCTTTTCCAGCGTGACGGTCTTGACCGCCTTCGCGACGCGCATTTCAAAGGCGCTGAGGTCTGTCACCGGCTTCTGGAAGAAGTCGTCGGCGCCGTCCTTCATCGCCTCCACCGCGAGGTCGACTGTTCCGTATGCCGTCAGAAGCATGCAGGCGATGCTGCCGTTCGCCTCCTTCGCCTTGCGGACAAGTGTTATGCCGTCCTCGCCGGGCATCTTGATGTCCGAAATGAGCAGTGACAGGTCGGGGGTGGACTTGACGATCTCCAGCGCTGACGCGGCGTCTGGCGCCGTAATGCAGTCATAAGAGGGGCTTAGCCACCTCGCCAGCGTGTCGCGCAGCGGCTTTTCGTCGTCCACTATAAGTATCTTTGGCTTCTTTCGCATTTCTATGGCGCTTCATCGTCGCGGCATCTGAGCTGACGCACGCGCCGTTCTATTCTGGGCAGCATGACAACGAACGTCGTGCCCTCGCCGGGCTTGGACGTCACTGCGATGGTGCCGCCATGGTCGGTGACTATCCGCTTCGACACCATGAGCCCGAGGCCCGTTCCCTTTTCCTTTGAAGTGCGGTAGGGCTCGAACAGGTGCGTGAGCTGGTCTTCAGTCATCCCGGCGCCGGAGTCCTTGAACGTCACGGATACGTCGCGGTCGTCTGCGCCGATCTCTATGGCGAGCGACGAGCCGTCCTTCATGGCCTCGAGCGCGTTTTTCACCAGGTTGAAGAACACCTGCTCGATCTGGTCCTTGTCGAGCGCGACTGGAGGCAGCGTCGCCGGTATGTCCACGGTGACGTGGATCGAACGCTCCACGAACTGCTGCTTGAGCGCGGCGAGGCAGCTGCGCAGCGGATCAGCCGGAGAGCCGGGGGCGAGGACGGGCTTGCGGATTCTCAGGGCCGCGAGGAAGTCGCGTATTATGCCGTCGAGCCGCTTCACCTGGTTCTTGCATATCTCGAGCGACTCGCGGTCGGTCGGGTCGCGCTCGAGCATCTGGATGTTCATTGCGATCGCGTTGAGCGGGTTGCCTATCTCGTGCGCGACGCCGGCGGCGAGGTCGCACACCGCCTTCGCCGCGCCGGCGCGCAGCTCTTCCTCGGTGCGCTTCTTTTCCGCGGTCGTGTCGCGTATGTAGACGAGGGTTATCCGCTCGGACGGCAGAGTGCGTATCTCGAGCGTCCGCGATTCCGGGTAGTCCACCGAAGTCTCGACCTTCAGCGCAGAGCCTGGCGTTATGCCGAGCGCGCCGAGGGCTCCTTCGAGGTTGTCGCCGAGAAGGGTTTTCGCGGCCGGGTTCGCGTAGGTGATGTCGCCTCTTGCGTCGAGCGAAACGACGCCGCGGTCGGTCATCTCGAGGATTCTTCCAAGCGCGTCGTTCTCGTCCGTCAGCAGACGGTACTGCTCGCGCAGGTTCGCTGCGTCGAGCCGGTCGATGTGCTTGAGCACGCTCTGGAAGAAGCTTCTCATGGCTGCGCGGCGCCGTCTGCGTCGGCCCGCGTCCGCCTCCTATTTGCGTCGCAGGTCGATGACCCGCTTGATCTTGCCTTCGGAACGGGGCAGCGAGCCTGGTTCGACGAGCGTGATCTTCGGCGAGAGGCCGATGATCTGCTTGACGGCCGCGAAGACGCGCTTGCGCAGGGCCTCCAGCTCGCGGATGTTGTCAGAGAACGACTCGGGACGCATCTCGACCTTGATCTCGAGAAGGTCGAGCGTGTCCGTTGGAGTGAGCACGATCTGGTAGTGCGGCGCGACGCCCTCGACGCCGAGAAGGGCGGTCTCGACCTGGCTCGGGAAGAGGTTGACGCCGTGGACGATAAGCATGTCGTCGGAGCGGGCGTGGACGCGGTCCATGACGCGGATGGTGCGCCCGCAGGCGCAGCGCTCGGTCTGGAGGCGCGTGAGGTCGCGCGTTCTGTAGCGGATCATCGGCGTTCCGTCGCGGTCGAGCGTCGTGAAGACGAGCTCGCCCTCTTCTCCGTCAGGCAGAGGCTCCAGCGTGTCCGGGTCGATGATCTCCGGATAGTAGTGGTCTTCGAAGATGTGCAGGCCGCGGCAGTGGTCGCAGCTGCCCGCGACGCCGGGACCGGACACTTCCGTCAGCCCGTATATGTCATGCGCCGTGATGCCTGCCTCGGTCTCGATGCGTTCGCGCATCTGGTCCGTCCAGGGCTCGGCGCCGAAGATTCCGTGCCTGAGCTTCGTGTCGCGGCGGAAGTCTATGCCGAGCTTCTTCGCGACCTCGATTATGTGCAGGAAGTACGACGGAGTGCAGGCGATCGCGGTCGTCCCGAGGTCCTTCATGAGCATGAGCTGCTTCTCGGTGTTGCCGGCGCCCGTCGGAAGCACCGAGCAGCCGAGCAGCTCGCCGCCGTAGTGCAGCCCGAGCCCGCCCGTGAAAAGCCCGTATCCGTACGAGACCTGCAGGACGTCTCCCTTGCCGAGCCCGTACATCTCGAGGCACCGCGCGGTCGCGTTTGCCCAGACCTCCACGTCGTTGCGCGTGTTGGGTATGCAGATGGGCTTGCCGGTCGTGCCCGACGAGCAGTGGAAGCGCACGATGTCCGACATGGGCGCCGCGGTCAGGCCGAGCGGGTACTCGTCGCGGAGGTCGGTCTTTATCATGAAGGGGAGCTTCGCGATGTCCTTGAGCGTCTCGATGTCGCGGGGCTTCACTCCCTTCTCGTCGCAGCGCCTGCGGAAGAGCGCCACGCGGTCGTATTCGTAGGCGACGGTCTTCTGGAGCTTGCGCAGCTGGAGCTCGCGAAGCCGTTCGACCGGAAGGAAGTCGTTATCTGATAGAGAGTTCATCTATTGCCCTTGTTAGTGTGTCCATCTGTTTGTCGGTGCCGATTGTGATCCTGATTCTGTCGCCGGTCTTCGGACCCTTGAAGTACCTGACGATTATGTTCGCCTTGCGCAGTGCGTGGAAGACCGCTTCGGTCCGCTCGTGCGCCGCCTTTCCCGAAGCCCGGACGCCTGCCGGAGCCGGAGGGCGTGCGAACACGAAGTTGGACTCGGAGTGCGGCACGTCCCACCCGCGTTCCTCAAGCGCCTTCGAGAACCTCTCCCGCGTCCTTACGACCTTTGCGGCGTTCGTCTTCATCCACTTCTGGTCCTTGACCGCGGCGAGCGCCACGGCCTGCGCGACTGCGTCGACGTTGTAGGAGTCCTTGACCTTGTACATCGCGCGCACCAGATCCTCTGGGCCGACGCAGTAGCCGACGCGCAGGCCGGCCAGCGAATAGCTCTTCGAAAAGGTCCTCATCACGATGAGGTTGCGGTTGCCCTCGGCCGTCGCAAGGCTCATGCAGTTCGCGCGCGCGAAGTCGGCGTACGCCTCGTCCACTATCACGACGCCGCGGAACTTCGCCGCGAAGGCCGCGATCTCGGCGGGCTCGGCGAAAGAGCCTGTCGGGGCGTTCGGGTTCGTCCAGAGGAAGAGCGAGCACTTCGGCCCGACGCCGGACGGACCCGTCCAGCGCACGTCTCTTATCGCGGCGAGGGTCTTGTACAGCGAATAGCTGGGGTCGAGCGACGCGATCGTCTCGTCGTCCTCGACGAAGCACCTTGCAGCGATCGACAGGACCTCGTCGGACCCGTTGCCCACGAACACGCGCTCGGGCGTCGTGCCGTTGAGCGAGGCGAGCGCCTCGCGCAGCTCGGAGTAGTTCGGGTCTGGATAGCGGCGCAGGCGGTCGAGGTCGAAGCCGGCGAGCGCCTTTGCGCACGCCGGAGACGGCGGATACGGGTTCTCGTTGGTGTTGAGCTTGACCACGCCCCTGCCCTTCGGCTGTTCGCCGGGGACGTATTCCTCGAGCTTCCTTACGTGTTTTGCGATTCTCATTGTCTTGTGTGTAGCCGTTCCATCTGGCCGTCCGGGCCATTTCAGCGCGTAAGCTCTGCGCTTGTGTGGTATGTGTATCGCTTGAAGAGCATTATGAACACCTGCTCGTCGGTCATGTGGCTTGTGAGGTTCTTCACGCCGGTGGCGCCGTACTTGCGCATCGTCCAGTCAAGCATCTTCATGTTGTTCTCGAGCGTCACCGTGTTGCGGAATATCCTGCACGAGTTCTCGTTCGGGTGGTGCGGGTCGCCGGACGCGATCGGAATGAGGTTGAGCATCTTCCACCCGGAGTTCTCGATGATGCACATGGTGTGGCCGCCCTCGCTGCAGACCTTGACGGTGCTGCACCCGCAGGTCGCCGCCGCGCCGAGCAGCGCGGCCGCCGCCGCTGCCATGACGCGCCTCATTTGACCACCCCCGAGAGCTGCAGCTCCCTGAAGCAGATGATGTAGGGCAGAGGCACCGGAATCTGTGTGAACGGGATGTTGAAAAGCACCGTCTCGTACTTGTGGTACGTCAGGCAGTCGAGCTCGCGCCCCCGCGCCTTCGCGTAGTCCATGAACCGATTCTGCAGCTTCTCCATCGTCACGTCGTTCCTGAGAAACGCCCACGGGCCGAACCTGTCCTCGCGTTTCGTAGCGTTGCCGCAGCAAAGCGGTATGCAGTTGAAGAGCGTCCAGCCGTAGTTCGACACGACGACGTGCTCGTCACCGGTCGAGGTGCAAGTCGCAGTGTCGACCGAAAAGCATCCCGCAAGCAGCGCGAGGCTGCTGGCAAAGGCTATGAGACGATACGTTTTCATTTCTCGGTATTATACCAAATCTCGGCGGAATATGGTATAATGGAAGGCATGAAAGTTCTTGTTACTGGCGGTTCGGGGTTTCTCGGAATAAACCTCATCAGGTTCCTTCGCGCCAAGGGCGTGGAGGAAATCCGCGTTCTGGACATAGCCGACTTCGACTATCCCGAAAAGGGCGAGCCCTGGCTTAAGTTCACGCTCGGCGACGTGCGCGACGCCGCCGTGGTCGACCGCTGCGCCGAAGGGTGCGACATCGTCGTGAACACTGCGGCGGCGCTGCCTCTCTACTCGGAGCACGACATATACACGACCGAAGTGGACGGGTGCCGCAACGTGCTCTCGGCCTGCCGGCGTTTCAAGTGCGACAGGATGGTCCAGATATCCTCCACGGCCGTCTACGGAGTCCCCAAGAAGCACCCGATCTACGAGACCGACGAGCTGATCGGCGTCGGGCCTTACGGCCACGCCAAGATCGACGCGGAGGAGGTCTGCCGCGCCGCGATCAAGGAGGGGTACTGCGTGTCCATCATCAGGCCGAAGAGCTTCATCGGCCCGGAGAGGCTCGGCGTCTTCGCGCTCTTCTACGACTGGGCGTACACGGGGCACGGCTTCCCGATGATCGGCAGCGGCAACAACCGCTACCAGCTCATGGACGTGGAGGATCTCTGCGGCGCGATCTGGAGCGCCATGACGTATCCGAAGGACGTCGTCGCCACCGAGTTCAACATCGGCGCGAAGGAGTTCACGACGATGAAGGAGGACTATCAGGCCGTCCTCGACCGCGCCGGCCACGGCAAGAAGATAAGGGGCATGCCCGTCGCGCCTCTCGTGTTCATACTGCGCATCCTCGAGAAGCTCCACCTCTCGCCGCTCTATCCGTGGGTCTACGAGACCGCCTCGACCGACTCGTTCGTCTCGATCGAGAAGGCGGAGAAGCTGCTCGACTTCAAGCCCAGGTTCTCCAACAAGCAGGCGCTCGTGAGGAACTACGAGTGGTACGTCGAGCATCTCAGCGAGTTCGCCGGCAAGTCGGGCGTCTCGCACCGCGTTCCGTGGAAGCAGGGCCTTCTCGCGGCCGCGAAGCTGTTCTTCTGACCGCGGGCGCAACTGGCGGAGTCCTGGACATGGGCGGCAAGAAGTACCTGTCGGCGAACGACTACCAGCGCGACATGTGGCGGCTCGCAGCGGCCGTCAGGCGCTCGGGATGGAAGCCCGACTTCCTCGTAGGCCTCTGGCGCGGCGGCGCTCCTCCTGCGATCGCGGTGCACGAGTTCTTCCGCGCGACGGGCTGGAATGTGGAGCACCTTCCCCTGAAGTGCTGGAGCTACACGGGCATCGGGCGCAACGACGGCCAGGTCGCCTTTCTGCTGGGCGAAGCGGTCTTCGGCATGTTCCGTCCAGGCGACAAGGTGCTGTTCGTCGACGACGTCTTCGACACGGGCAAGACCGCCGCAGCCGTCATGGACCGCATGGCGGGCACCGGAGCCGAGGCGAGGATCGCCTGCGTCTACTGGAAGCCCGAGAAGAACACGACGTCCATCAGGCCGGACTACTTCACAAGGGACATCGGAAGCGACTGGGTTGTGTTTCCCCACGAGATCGAGGGGCTCACTCCGGACGAGGTTCGGGAGAAGGATTCTGAACTTGCTGAACTTATGAGGTAAAATTTTTGGTATAATATCCCGCCATATGAGCATGTGGAACAGAGAGAAGGAGACGTTGTCTCGCGACGAATACGCGAAGGTCCAGCTTGACGGGCTGCGCAAGTCCCTTGTGCGCGTCTGGGGTAACGAGTTCTATCGCTCGCGCCTGCAGAAGGGCGGCGTCGGCTCGCCTGAGGACGTGAAGTCCCTCGACGACCTTGCCAAGATTCCCTTTTTCACGAAGGACGACTTCCGCGACGCATATCCGCTCAAGATGAACTGCGTGGACAGAAGGGACCTCCTCGAGTTCCACATGTCCTCCGGCTCGACCGGCACTCCGGTCGTCATGGCGTACACGAAGGGCGACCTTCTTCAGTGGGCCGAGTGCATGGCGCGCTGCTATTCGATGGCTGGGCTTGAGAAGGGCGACGCGTTCCAGATCATTCCGACCTTCGGCCTGTTCAACGGCGGCTTCGGCTTCTACCACGGCGCGCGTAAGGCCCAGCTCTTCACGGTCCCCGCGTCCTCTGGCAACACGGAGCGCCAGATCAGGCTGATGAAGGACTTCAAGACGAAGGGCTTCTCGTCCGTCGTCTCATATGTGCCGCGGCTCATCGAGAAGCTCGACGAGTGCCCCGAAGGCGAGCGCGACCTGCCTTACCTCAAGGTCGGCATCTTCGGCAGCGAGACGTTCTCCGACGAGACCCGCCGTCGCATCGAGTCGCGCCTCGGCATCGAGTGCTTCGACATCTACGGCATGACCGAGACGGGCGGCGTCGGCACGACCGGGCAGGACTGCAAGTTCCACTGCGGCCTCCATGTTTTCGAAGACCAGTACATCACCGAGATTGTCGATCCCGTCACCGGCGCGCCAGTGCCCGACGGCGAGTACGGCGAAGTCGTCTTCACGTCGCTTACGCGCGAGGCGATGCCGATCATCCGCTACCGCACGCACGACATCTCCCGCATTCTGTCGCGCGAGAAGTGCGAATGCGGCCGCACGTCGCTCCGCATCGACCGCATCACCGGCCGTACCGACGACATGCTCATCGTCAAGGGCGTCAACTTCTATCCCCGCCAGGTCGAGCAGGCGCTCAAGGAGATCCCGGGCGTTGCGGACGAGTTCCAGATCATTCTCGAAGAGCGCCACGGCATGACGGACGTCACGATCAACGTCGAGGCGGCGGAAGGCGTGACCGGCCACACGGTCGCGAAGCATCTCCGCGAGCGTCTCGGCTTCCTTCCGAAGGGCGACGTCTTCCCGATTGGCGCGCTTCCGCGCACAGAGGGCAAGGCCAAGCGCGTCATCAAGAAGAAGATCGATTGATTTTCCCGGACGATTAGCTCAGTTGGTTAGAGCAGGACCTTTACACGGTCAAGGTCGGGGGTTCGAGTCCCTCATCGTCCACCAAACATTGACCAACTTGCCAATGGGGAGGATCACAAAGGGTTGGTCAGTTGCTGGGAGAATAGGCGTCGTCCTGTTCTCCTTTCTGTTTGCAGGGGTCGCGGCGACTGTATACGTGACGCCTCATATACCTCGGTGGTTGTGGCAGTCGAAGAATCCTGATTTGCAGGAGCTTGCGATCCCTTTTCTGATGAGGCAGATAAAGGTTGGAATGAGTCCTGATGAAGTTGCGCGGCTCTTTGGAGAAACGAATGCGTGCTTGAATGTTCAAAATAATGGATGCGGCTGCCTGTCGTATAATGTCAATTCTTGGTACAACACGGGGATAGACATTGGATTTACCAATGGTGTTGTAAGTGTAGTATATGAATACAATTAAGAGAAGCGGTCATGAGGACAATGTGCAAATGGATTGTTATTGCCGGGATCGTCTTGGTTGTGATTGGCGTGTGGACGATTTGGATTTCGGAGAGGATGTACCGGCATGGATATTGCCAGGGACGGTCTGACTATCTCATGGATGACAAAGAAAGGTATGGCGTCCGCAAGTGGCTTGAACGCCATCCAGAGGACACCGAGAAGATATTGGGGAGTGGACGTAATCTTGAGACACAGGAGTTTGTCAGAAAACATCCGACATTCTGGACTGATGCAAACAATTGGTTCTTTCCGCGATAAACAACATGTTAATGATGCATCGGATTAGTGCGCAAGTGCGTCTTATGGTTAGACCATAGCGAAATATTGGGTTTACTGGTTGTCGAACTTGCAAAACGTTGAACAAGAAATACAGTATTGCTCATCCTGCTGTTTCGCGGACAAGTCTCATCGTTCAGCATTTATGCATTTCTCGAATTTCGGTCGAGTCTTGCCATTGACTGGAGCGGCGGATTGTGGTACTCTCCTCGCACTGGTCGCGGAAGAGGAGCCTGCCGCTTGGTGCATTGCTGCCCGTTTGGCCACCTCCGCAAGCGGTGTAAGCGGAGGGTTTTACGCCGAATTTTAGACCACAGACGCACGATCTTTTGTCTGTGGACAAAACTCTTTTTGTCTGTATTCAAAACTCGCTGCGCTAGCATTCAAAATTTCCTCTTATGGGAACAATTGTCAAGGGCCAATCGCATGCGATTTTGCCCGTCCGCTTTCCTCGTTGTCCTGATTCGTCAGTCTATCGTCGCCTTTCTGCCGATTCGCTCCGTCTTCAAAAAAGTCAGTCGTGTCTT
>JAEEGL016218462.1_pt1 | contig 14690 bp, 12 predicted proteins | sample 9134231 | NCBI WGS metagenome assembly JAEEGL01 (sample SAMN16246548, study PRJNA631951) | gut metagenome | biome: gut microbiome; feature: rumen; material: fiber-attached | host: Bos | place: Iran: Karaj | collected 2018-10 | reverse complement strand
GCCCCGGTTTTCTCCCGGTGAAATCCAGCGAGATCTCCCCCTCCGGCGAACGGACGATCCGGATCAGTTCGGTCTTTTTCTTCCGTTCTCCGCAGCCGATACATTTCCGCTCGGGAAACTTCTTCGGTTTCAGGGGCTGCTTTGCGGTCCCCCCGTTCTTCTCCGGCATTCTTTTTCCTCCGTTTGATTCCTCTTTGGGATCAAGCCTTGATATCGATCTTGAAGCCCGTCAGTTTGGCGGCGAGCTTGGCGTTCTGTCCCTCTTTGCCGATGGCAAGCGAGAGCTGATCGGGCGCGACCTTGACCTTGCAGGTGCGCTCGCCCTCGAGATCGGTCCCGATGACCTCCGCCGGAGCCAGCGCCGCGGCGACGAACTTCTCGGGATCCTCGTACCAGCGGATGACGTCGATCTTCTCGCCCGACAGTTCCGCCAAAATGGCGTTGATACGCATCCCGCGGTTGCCGATGCAGGCGCCGACGGGATCGACGTTGGGATCGCGCGACTCCACCGCGATCTTGCTCCGGCTGCCGGGATCGCGGGAAATGCCGCGGATCACGACGGTACCGTCCTCGATCTCGGGGATCTCGGTCTCAAAGAGCCGTTTGACGAACGCCGGGTGCGAACGCGAGAGCCGGACCACGGGACCGCGCGCTTCCTGTCCGAGAACGTCGATGATGATGACCTTGATACGGTCGCCCTCGACGAAACGGTCGGTCGGGATCTGATCCTGCCGCGTCAGCGTCACACGCCCGTCGGGCGTCTCGAGGACGAGGTTGCCGTTCTCGGGATCGACCTTATAGACGCGGGCGGTGATGAGTTCTTCCTTTTTCTCCTCGTAGGCGCGGATCATGTTCGAGCGCTCCGCCTCGCGGATGCCCTGAATGATGACCTGCTTCGCCGCCTGCGCAGAGAGCCGGCGGAACTCCTTCAGTTTCTGTTCGCGTTCGACGATATCGCCGACCTTGTACTTCTTGCGCCCGGTCAACTCGGAAAGGGCGATCTCCTCGGCAGGGTTCTCGACCGTCTCGACGACGGTCAACTGCTGGAAGACCTTCATATCCTTCTTTTTCGGATCCAGGACGACACGGACGTTCGTCGATCCGCCGAGTTCGCGCTTGAAGGCGCTGACCAGCGCCGCCTCGACCTTTTCCAGCATATACTCCTTCGGGATCCCTTTTTCCCGTTCGAGCATATCCAGCGCGTCAAAAAACTCCTTGTTCATTTTTCCATGCCTTTCTTTTCAGATCCTCGGATCTGTTTTTTCTTTTTTCAGTCCTCGTAGAGGGTGGACAGGCGGGCGATCGCCTTGCGGGGAAGGACGACGGGCTCTCCCCCGTCGGGGGTCAGCGTCACGGCGTCGGGACCGAAGTCCGTCAGCCGTCCGGTCACGCTCTTGGTGCCGTTCAAGGGCGCGAAGAGTTTCGCTTCGCAGAGGGCGTCCCGGGACGCCGAAAGATGCGCGTCGGTTTTGAGTTCGCGTTCGATGCCGGGCGAGGAGACCTCGAGGTAGTAGGAACCCTCGATGGGATCCGCCTCGTCGAGCAGAGGATCGATCGCGCGGTGCACCCGCTCGCAATCGTCGATCCCCACGCCGCCCTCGCGGTCAATGGTGACGCGAAGGTGCCAGTCGGCGCCCTCTTTGACGTACTCGACGTCCCAGAGTTCGCAGCCGTTCGCCTTCACCGTGTCGGCGATCAGGTCCGCGACCGTCGCGGCGATATTCTTCTTCACAGCGTTCTCTCCCTCCACAAAAAAGTAGGAGTGGGAAACAACCCACTCTTACATCTTATCATCTTCATAAGGATTATAACATACTTTTCCCTTGATTGCAATAGATTTCCGCAAAAAAGAGAAATTATTTTTCAACCTCGTCGTTCCTTTCGTATTCGTCGATGAAATAGTTGATGATATCGCGGCGCGTCACGATGCCGATGAAACTGCCCCGGTCGTCCTCGACGGGGACGAAGGCGTTCTGTTTCACCCTGCCGAGCAGGTCGGGGATCGAGGCGTCCTGTTTGACCGCGGGATTGAGGTCGCGCCTGACGATATCCTTCAGGCGACGGTGCTCGAGCGTGTGCAGATCCCCGCTCTCCTGTTCGTAGAGGATCCGAAGAAAATCGCCGTCGGACACCGACCCGACGTAGCGTCCCTTCCGGTCGATCACCGGGACGGCGTGGTGGCGGTGGTAGAACATCTTCTCAAGCGCCTGGCGCAGGGTAAAATCGTGATAGAGATAGCACACCGCGCTCTTGGGCGTGAGAAATCGGAGCAGATTCATTCGTAGTCCTTTCGGTCGAAAAGCGTCAGCCGCGAAGCGCGGTCCCGATGACGGTGCCGTAGGTGGCGAGGTCGGGGATCAGGAAGCGCACGTCGAACATCTCGTTCAGTTTTTCCATCACGGTCTTGCAGTAGGGGATCGAGGTCAGGTTGCCGGTCATGACGATATCCTTCACCCCGCGGCTCTTCGCGGCGAAGAGGGCGACCATACCGACCGTCTCAAACACCATATTCATCACCCCGAGCGCAATATCCGCCTTGTCGGCAAGATCGCTGATCTTCCCGAAGTTCGCGGCGGTCATGTCCGAGGGCATACCGTTCAGGCGGTCGCGGTTCGCCATATCCGAAATGCGCAGGTCGATCTTGCCGAGATCGCCGGTTTCGGCGAGGTCGGAGATATGTTCGACGCTGTCCATCTTGAGCAGCAGATGCGACAGCCCCATCAGGGTACCGCCCCCGACGCCGGTGCCGCCGAGGTAGGTGATCGCGCCGCCCTTCTTGGCGTGGACGACGGCGGTGCCGGTGCCGAGACTGGCGACGATCGCCTCGTCGAGCCCCGAGAGGTAAAGCCCGCCAAGCCCGATGCTGTCGAACTCGGACACCGTCTCGCAGGGCAGCGAATAGATCGGTCCCGCGACCGACGCGGAGCCCACTCCGGTCATCATCACGCGGCTGATCTCGGAGAGCGACAGGCGGTTCTCCGCGGTGAATTTTCCGAACGCGCCGTAGATCGAGGTCAGGGGATCCGACGCACGCACGTACAGGGGTTCGATGAGTTTCGATCCCCCGGGCTCTTTTTCAAAACCGACGATCTTCGTGGTGCTTCCGCCCACGTCGATACCGATCACAACGTTCCGCATGGGAACCTCCTTTTCCGCCCCGCGGGCGGTCTCGTTTCTAAAGCGCCGTTCCCCGCCCTTTCGGATACGGGGAACGGCGGCGACTTTACTTGATCAGGTGTCTTCTGATCTTCTTCGAGGTGGTCTTCGGGAACTCTTCGTTCCGAAGTTCGACCTCGCGCACCTGCTTGAAACTCGGCAGTTTCTTGTTGATCTTCCGGATCGCGTGCTTGATCGCCTCGAGTTTTTCCTCGTCGGTCGCGTTCTCGTCGAACTTGTCGGCGTTCGGGAACACGACGGCGGTCAGGATCACGCTGTCGCCGTCCTCGCTCTTGCGGCCCACGACCACGCTCTCGGCGATCAGGTCGATCGCGGAAAGGTACTCCTCGATCTCTTCGGGGAAGACGTTCTTGCCGTTTTCCAGAACGATCACGCTCTTCATACGCCCGGTGATATAGACGTAGCCGTCGGCGTCCATATACCCGACGTCGCCCGTCCGGTACCAACCGTCGTCGGTGAAGGCGGCGGCGTTCGCCTCGGGGTTCTCGAAGTAGCCGAGCATCACGTTGTCGCCGTGGATCTGGATCTCGCCCTCGGCAAAGCCCGCCTCGTTGATGGTCTCGCCGTCCACACGGATCGTGCAGCAGGGGACCGACGGGCCGACCGAGCCGGATTTCCGTTTGTAGTACGGCGTAACGGCGGCGAGCGGCGCGCATTCGGTGATGCCGTAGCCCTCGTAGATCGAGATACCGAAGTCCTCGAACGCGTAGATCAGGTCGGGTTTCAGGGGCGCGCCGCCGCAGATGATCTTTTCGAGCCGTCCGCCGAACGCCTCGCGTACCTCGGCGAACAGTTTCTTGCGCAGGTCGACGCCGACCTTCATCATCACGCGGGACGCGGCGATGCCGGCGTTGAAGGTACGGAGTTTGCCCTTCTTCTCGGCTTCGTTCAGGATCTTCTTATACATGGTCTGCACGAACAGCGGGACCAGGATCAGAGCGGTCGGGCGGAAACGCGCGAAGTTGCGGAGCACGTGGCGAAGCGAATCGTTGATGCAGATCCGCACGCCGTAGAGCAGTTCGGCGAGCATACAGGCAAGCCCGTAGGTGTGGTGCATCGGGAGCACCGAGACCACCACTTCGTCGGGGGTGAAGTCGACCGACTCGGCGCAGGAATTGACGACCGAAAAGACGTTGCGCTGGCAGAGCATGACGCACTTGCTCGATCCGGTGGTGCCCGACGTGAAGAGCATCTCGGCAAGTTCGCCGCGCGAACGGCAGGGGGGATAATCCCAACCCGCCTCGACGGCTTCGGCGCCCGACGCTTCGATCTCGCTCCAGAGCGTGACCTTCTCGTTCTTCTTTTCCTCGCCCATCGTGATATAGTAACGGACGGTCGGATGCGAAGTCAGAAGGTCCGCCAGACTTTCGTCAAGCGAAGGGGCGGCGATCACGGCGTCGCAACTGATGCCGGTCAAAAACGCGGAGATCTCGCTCGGGGCGAGTTCACGGTCCATCGGGACCACGACGCCGCCCTGCGCCATCACGGCGAGGTAGGCGGCGACCCAACGGGGCGAGGTCTCGCCGATCACGGCGACGCGTCCGTGGGACATACCGATCTTCTCAAGCCCCGCCGAGAAGCGCCGCACCATGCCGCCGAACTCGGCGTAGGTCATGGTGGCGGTCTCGGTCGCCGAGACGAAATATTCATAGGCGATCTTGTCGCCGTGCTGTTCGATCGTACGGCAGAAATCGGGCGCGGTGTGCGCGGGGGTGTAGTGGCGCTCGGTCTTCGCCTTTCCGGGGATCGTCCGCCCGGCGGCAGCCGATCTCTTGTTGCTGAAATTGAGTACTTTGAGAATGTTCATGAAATTCCTCCGGTGGAAAAAGCACTTCTCCCGCTTGCGGGAGAGGGGACGTACCCACTTTCGTATTATACCATAACTTGCGTACCTTGTCAATCGCTTTTCACGTTTTTCGGTGCGCCCCGCGGGGCGGTATAGAGCGGTGCGATCCCGACATAAACTGATGCGAACGGAAGGGGGGATCGGTATGCAGACGCTCGGCGCCGTCGCCGAAGGGGCCGTCCCCTTCCTGTTATTCGCGTCGGGTCTCTTTTTTCTTTTCCGGCTGCGGGGGTTTTACCTTCTGCACCCGGTGAAGACCCTGCGGCGGCTCGGGGAAAAAGGCGAGCGGCGCGAGGCGCTCTCCTCGCTCGCCGTGGCGCTGGGCGGGACGCTCGGGGTCGGGAACATCACCGGCGTCACCTCCGCCCTCTCGGTCGGGGGACCGGGCGCGCTCTTCTGGATGTGGTGCTCCGCGCTCCTTTCGATGGGACTGCATTTTGCCGAGGTGGTGCTGGCGCTCGATACCGCCGCCCCGCCGGGACTGCCCCGGTACCTGTCCGGGCGGATCACGAAGATCCTCTTCCCGCTCTCGCTCCTATTCCTTTCTTTGACGCTCGGCGGCGGACTGCAGAGCGCCGCGGCGGCGGAAGCGGCGAAGGTCGCTCTCTCGGTCCCGCTCCCGGTCACGGGGGCGCTGCTCGCCCTGCCCCTCGTCTTTGCAACGGTCGGGGGATCGCGGCGGATCCGCGCCGTGTCGAGCCGGGTGATCCCCTTCGTCACCCTGCTCTATGCCCTCTCCTGTCTCGGGGTGATCGCCGTGTTCCGCGCGCGTCTGCCCGGCGTGATCGGGGCGATCTTTCGCGACGCTTTTTCGGTGCGCGCCGCGGCGGGGGGCGGGATCGGGGCGCTGATCCGGCGGGCGTCGGTCGGGTTCCGGCGCGGTCTGCTCTCAAACGAAGGAGGCTGCGGCACGGCGTCGCTGGCGCACGCGGGCGCCGGGACGCTCGATCCGCTCCGGCAGGGGGTGTTCGGGATCGTCGAGGTGGCGACCGACACGCTGCTTCTCTGCACGCTGACCGGGCTTGCCGTCCTCTGCGCGGGGTATTGCGGGGACGGCGTTTCCCCGTTGCTGTCGGCGTTCGGGGACGTGTACGGGCGGGGCGCCCCTCTTTTGCTCGCCGCGGCGGTCTTCCTCTTCGCTTTCGCGACGGCACTCGCCTACTGCTTCTACGGAAAAACGGCGCTCGCCGCCCTCGGGGGAAGCGGGAGCGCCTTCCCTTTCCTGCTCGCGCTCTTTCTGTTCCTCGGCGCGTTTTTTCCGCGCGGACTGCTCTTCTTCCTCTCCGACCTTTTCCTCGGGATCCTTGCCGTTCTGAACCTCGCGGCGCTATTAAAAGGGGCGGACAGAATTTCGCATCTGTCCGCCCCTTTGACGGATATCAACGGTAAAAACGGGATCACGCCTCGGGCCGTTCGCCGATCTCGTAGACCCGGATCATCGAGAGCAACTGACCGCCCCCGACCGAAAGCCGCGCGATACCGTCGGCGCACTCGGTCTCGGTCTTCTGAGAAGTGAGGAAAGCGACCTCGCCCTCGGCGCCCGAGAGGAAGGTCACGTCGCCGAACACCACGCGGACGGCGTTGCGGTCGATCCCCGCAAAGGCGAGGTACCGCGGGCAGGAGAAACTGCCGAACTCGGTCGGGAAGTCTTCCCCCGCGTTCTCCCAAGCCGGGACGGGCGCCCCTTCGTTTACCGCGGCGATCAGGTCGGCGACCACCGCCGACGCCGTGGCTTTCGCCCCCGCGCCGCGACCGTAGAACATCACGTCGCCGACGTAGTTGCCGGTGACCGAGATCGCGTTATACACCCCGTCGACGTGCGCGAGCGGAGAGTCGCCCGGTACGAAGAACGGAGAGACCAGAACGAAGCATTCGCCCCCGCGTCTGATCGCCCTCCCGAGCAGTTTGACGGCGGCGCCGACCGACGCGGCGGCGGCGACGTCGCTCTGCCGGATGGCGGTGATGCCCTCGGTGTGGATGCGGGCGGGCGGGATCAGTTTCGAGAACGCGGTCGCCGCGAGGATCGAGATCTTGCGGCAGGCGTCGGTCCCCTCGACGTCGGCGGAGGGATCGCGCTCGGCATACCCCTTCTCCTGCGCCTCGGCAAGCGCGGTCTCAAAGCCCACGCCGCCGCCCTTCATGCGGGTCAGGATATAGTTGGTCGTGCCGTTCAGGATCCCCGAGATCTCGGTGATCTCGTTGCCCGAGAGGTCGCGGGAGAGCGGTCCGATGACCGGGATCCCGCCGCCGGTAGAGGCTTCAAAGAGGTAGCGGCAGCCGTGTTCCTTCGCCAGGGCGAGCAGTTCCGCGCCGTGTTCGGAGACCAGTTGTTTGTTGGACGTGACCACGCTCTTGCCGGCTTTGAGCAGGCGGACGGTGTGCTCGTAGGCGTGCTTGACGCCGCCGATGGTCTCGGCGACGATCGACACCTCGGGATCCTCCGCGATCGGCGCGATATCGTGCACGATCAGGTCGCGGTAGGGGCTCTCCGGCATATCCCGGATGTCCAGAATGTATTTCAGGTCGAGATACTCGCCGCAAGCGGCACGGATCTTCTCCCTGTTCTCGGTCAGCAGATCGGCGGTCCCGCCGCCCACGACGCCGAGTCCCATGATCGCTATCTTCGCCATCGGTCACACCCTCTTCGTTATCCGGGATCGTCCCGGGATGATTTTTCGGACAGTAGTATACCATATCCCGAACGGAAAATCAACCGCTATTTTTGCTTTTTCCCCCGAAACCGGACGAGCCGGGGCGGATCCCGCCGCCATCAGCGGGGCGCCCCGGCTTCTTCGGTCGGTTCTCCGTCAGTCCTCAAACGCCGCGTCGTCGGAGAGACTCGCGGCGACGCTCTCCTCGGATACGTAGTCGAGCGGATCGACCGACACGCCGGAAAGCGTCATTTCAAGGTGCAGATGGGGTTCGTCGCAACATTCGACGAGGGCGGTGTCCCCGACGTGACCGATCACCTGTCCCGCCGATACCGAAGCCCCGACCGAAAGCCCGTCGATCTCCTCCGGCACCAGGTTGCGGTAGATCGTGGTCAGGTTCCCCGCGTGGAGCACCGAAACGCTGTGACCGAGAAGGGGGTGGTCGGTAATTTCCGTGACGACGCCGCTTGCCATCGCCTTCACGTCGCTGCCCGCTTCCGAGAGGATATCGACGCCGTTGTGAACGCGGTATTCGTCGAGGGTGACCGAGTAGACCGGGACGGTCAGATCGTGGGCGCGATAGACGCGTCCGGCAAGGGGGGCTGTGAGCGTCGGGATCGCGTCGGGTTCGACGGCTGCGTCCTTGCTGCCTTCGGTCGAGGGGTCGGTCGGTTTTGCCGTCGTGGCGGGGGCGTCGGTATCCACGACCGGTCTTTCGCGTCTGCCCGACGTGACCGAGGCGGCGATCCCCGCGATCGCGGCTCCGAGGCAGAGGATCAGGGCGATCACCAGATACAGGATCCGGTTGGCTTTCGCTCTCTCCTCTCTTCGGGCTTCGTTTGCTTGTTTTTTGTTTTCCATCCTGCTGTTTCCTTTCCAGATCGTTGATGTATTCCATATTCTTGACAGGACGGCGGGTTTTATGCGGAAAAAGCGAAGTTTTTTTCGCCCCCGTGACGATCTCCCCGCCCTTGACAGAACGGGTGAATAAATGTATAATAGTAGAGGTATATACTCTATTTCGGACTACAAGGGGGATACCGCATTGTTACATGAATTCACTGTACGCGGACGGGATCTGTTCGCGGGCGAACCCGACGCCGAGGTAAGGCGTCAGAGAAATACGAGACGGTCGATCGCCTTGGTGCAGGGCGACCTTCTCACAAACGAACGGGCGGAGACCGCCGGTCTTTCTGCGCGCGTCTGGCGCGGCGGCGTCGCGGGCTTCGCGTCGATCGCCGACACCTCGGAAGAGAGCGTCAGGCGCGTGCTTGACGAAGCAAAAAAGAACGCCGCCTTCCTCGACGGGCAGGTCGCGCTCGGAAAACCCGCGCTGCCGAAGGCGCCCTCGGGCGCGTTCAGGATGACGCGCGAACCGGGCGACCCCGAACAGAAAGCCTACGTCGACTTTGCACGGGCGGTGGACGAGTACGTCGTCGCCAACTGCCCGAAACTGGTCAGCCGGCGGCTGATGTTCCGCGCCGACTGCATGGAAAAGGTCCTGACCGTCTCGGGCGGGACCGACGCGCACACCTACCTTCCCCGCTGCTACCTCTACCTGATTTTTTCCACCGAAACGTCCGAGGGCGTTCCGGTCGAACTGGTCTCCGTGGTCGGGGGATACGGCAGTTTCGACGTCCTGTTCCGCGATCCGAAAGATCTCTTTCCGGAAGTGGATCTTCTGTACGGAAAACTGCTCGCGAAGGCGGAGGGCGTCCGTCCCGCGCCGGGACTCAAGACCTGCATCCTCGGGGGCGAGTTGACCGGTATGCTGGCGCACGAGGCGGTCGGACACACGGTCGAAGCCGACCTGGTGCTCGGCGGTTCGGTCGCCGGACCGATGCTCGGAAAGGTCGTGGCTTCCCCGCTGGTCTCGCTCACCGACTACGCGCACTCCGCGTTCGGCAAATCGGCGCCGCTCCCGGTCTACGTGGACGACGAGGGAACGCCCGCCGTCGACGCCGAGATCATTCGCGACGGGATCCTCGTCGGCTATATGAACAACCGCGACACCGCCTGCCGCTTCGGTATGAAGCCGCAGGGCAACGCGCGCGCTTACGACTTCTCGGACGAGCCGCTGATCCGGATGCGGAACACCGCGATCCTGCCCGGCAAGTCGCGCCTCTCGGATATGATCGCGTCGGTCGAGGACGGCTATTACCTGACCGATACCCGCAACGGACAGGCGGATACGACGGGCGAATTCATGTTCGGAATCTCGATGGGTTACGAGATCAAGAACGGGAAACTCGGACGCGCCCTGCTCGACACGACCATCTCGGGCGTGGCGTTCGAGATGCTGAAGACCGTCGACATGGTGTCCGACACCGTGACCTGGAACAGTTCCGGCTTCTGCGGTAAGAAGCAGCCTATGCCCGTCGGGCTGGGCGGACCGGAACTTCGCTGTACCCTGATGATGGGCGGACGCTGACGAAGGGGGAACGACAAATGACAGATCTGAAAACACTGGCGGCAGAATGCCTTGCCAAACTGAAAGAAGCGGGCGCCGACGCGGCGCAGGCGCGGCTCTCGCTCTCCGAGACCCGTGAATTCAACGTCGACGGGGGCGAATTCTCGCTCTTCCGCACCATCTTCAACCGCAGTATGACACTGACCGCGTTCCGCGAGAACAAAACCGGGAGCGTCACGCTCAACAGTTTCGAGCCCGCCGATATCGAACGGGCGGTCTCCGACTGCATGGCGGGCGTTGAATCCGACAAGCCCGATCCCGCCCGCGGGATTGCGGAAAACCAGGGCGAACGCGAACTGACCTACGGCGCGCCCGAACCCGACGCCGAGAAGTTCTTCGCCCGGACGCGCGAACTCAAAGAGGAGATCGAAAAGCGCTATCCGACGATCATCATGGAACAGATGATCAACTCCCACGACAAGACCGAGTCGGTCTACGCCGACACGAACGGCAACCTCTTCCACCTGCTCTACGGCAGTTACGGCGTGATGCTGATGTTCTCGGCGCACCGCGGCGACAAATCGTCGTCGTTCATGGGCTGCGGCTACGCGACGGTCGACCTCGACACGCCCCTGATCGAACAGGGCGACGTCGCGCGGGTGCTCGCCGACACCGAAAAACAGATCGACACCGTGCCGGTCACCGGCAGTTTCGTCGGCACCGTGGTCCTCGCGCCCGATTGTCTCTCCGACCTGCTCGGCTGCGCGATCGACAGTTTCGCGACCGGCGCCGCCCTGATCGACGGGACAAGCGTCTGGCGCGACAAACTCGGCAAGGAGGTCGCCTCCCCCGACTTTACCCTCTCGCTCGCGCCGCACGATCCCGCCGTCGTCCTGCCGCAGCAGTTCACGGGCGACGGTTATCTGACCGAGGACTTCGACCTGATCAAGGACGGCGTGCTCGAGAGTTTCGTCGCCGGGGTCTACGTCTCGAACAAGGTGGGCTGCCCCCGCTCGAAGAACACCGCGACCGGCTGGCTCGTGATGCCCGCGGGCGAAAAGACGCTCGACGAGTTGATCGCGGGGATCGACGACGGCCTTCTGGTCTACCGCTTCTCGGGCGGTCATCCGGCGGGCAACGGCGATTTCTCCGGAGTCGCGAAGAACAGTTTCCGGATCAAGGACGGCAAGATCGCCGACGCGGTCAGCGAGACCATGATCTCGGGCAACCTCGCCGAGATGCTCTTCCACTTCGTCGGCGCGTCGAGCGAACGGGTGAAGAACGGATACTCCGTCCTTCCCTTCGCCGCCTTCTCCGGGATCACGGTCTCGGGCAAATAATAAAATATAGAAAAGGAAAACGCGAAATGCTCCAGTTTCACATCTATCCCGGCGGGAAGCGCCGGATCGTCACCTTCAGTTACGACGACGGGAGCGGCAACGATCCGCGCCTGATCGAACTGTTCAACAAATACGGCGTGAAGGCGACCTTTCACCTGAACACCCGCGTCTTTGAAAAGATGACCGACGAGGGCGAAAAGAGGGCGTTTGTCGACCGCTATATCGGGCACGAGGTCGCCATTCATACCGTCCATCACGGCTGGCCGACGCGGATGCCGGCGTCGTCGCTTCTGAACGAGTTGATGAACGACCGCCGCGACCTTGAAAAGTACACCGGCTATCCCGTCGTCGGAATGTCCTACCCCTGCGGCGACTACGACGACCGGGTGCTCGGCGCCCTTTCGGCGTGCGGCGTCGTCTATTCGCGCACGACCAAGGCGACCATGAACTTCGGTTTCCCCGACGACTGGCGCGTCTGGCACCCGACCTGCCATCACCGCGACGCCGACAAACCGATCGAAGAGTTTCTTTCCCGCCTGAATTCCGAGTGGATCCGTCCGATGCTCTACATCTGGGGACATTCGCACGAATTCAAGACCGAAGAGGACTGGGCGAAGATGGAGGAGACGGTCTCGAAGATCGCCGGACTGGAACAGGTCTGGTACGCGACCAACATCGAGATCTACGACTACATCGAGGCGACCCGGCGCGTCCGCGTCTCCGCCGACGAAAAGGTCCTCTACAACCCGTCGTCGGTCGACGTCTGGGTGGAACGCGACAAGAAAGAGATCTTCACGATCCCGGCGGGACAAACCGTCACGCTGCCTTAAAACATGGAATACGCTCCCTTCAAACTCAAAAGCGACTATACCCCGACGGGCGACCAGCCCGAGGCGATCGCGCGGCTCTGCGAGGGGATCGAGCGGGGGGAACGGATGCAGACGCTGCTCGGCGTGACCGGCTCGGGCAAGACGTTTACCATGGCGAACGTCATCGCCCGCTGCAACCGTCCCACCCTGATCCTCGAACCCAACAAAACGCTCGCGGCGCAGGTCTGCTCCGAGATGCGCGAGTTCTTCCCAGACAACGCGGTGGGGTATTTCGTTTCCTATTACGATTACTATCAGCCCGAGGCGTACATCCCGGGCAAAGATATGTACATCGAGAAGGATGCGCTGATCAACGACGATATCGACAAACTTCGTCACAGCGCGACCTCCTCGCTTTTCGAGCGCCGTGACGTCATCATCGTTTCGAGCGTCTCGTGCATCTACTCGCTCGGCGATCCCGAGGAATACGAGGGATTGCTGGTCTCGGTGCGCGAGGGACAGCGGCTCCGGCGCGAGGATCTGATCGCCCGGCTGGTCGCGATCAACTACGAACGCAACGACGTCAACTTCGTCCGCAGCAAGTTCCGGGTGCGGGGCGACGTGGTCGAGGTCTTCCCCGCCTCGTCGGGGGAGAAAGCGGTGCGCGTCGAGTTCTTCGACGACGTAGTGGACCGGATCTCCGAGATCAACGTCCTGACCGGCGAATTGATCCGCGGTCTGGAATACGCCGCGATCTTCCCCGCCAGCCACTACGCCGTATCGGGCGACCGCCGCGAAAAGGCGCTCGGGGAGATCGAAGCCGAGATGATCGAGCGCGTCGAGTTTTTCAAGAGCCAGAACAAACTGCTCGAAGCGCAGCGGATCGAGGAACGCACCAAGTACGACCTGGAGATGCTGCGCGAGGTCGGTTTCTGCTCGGGGATCGAGAACTATTCGCGCGTCCTCTCGGGCAGAGAACCCGGGTCGATGCCCTATACCCTGCTCGACTACTTCCCGCGCGATTTCCTGTTCTTCGTCGACGAGTCGCACGTCACCATCCCCCAGGTGCGGGGTATGAGCGGAGGAGATACGGCGCGGAAGAAGAACCTCGTCGATTACGGGTTCCGTCTCCCGTCGGCGTACGACAACCGCCCCCTGAAGTTCCCGGAGTTCGAGTCCAAGATCGGACAGACGGTCTTCGTCAGCGCGACCCCCGCCGAATACGAGCGCGAACACTCGACCGCCGTGGTCGAACAGATCATCCGTCCGACGGGGCTGATCGATCCCGAGATCTTCGTCCGTCCCATCGAGGGACAGGTCGACGACCTGATCGGGGAGATCAAGCGCACGGTGGGCGAGGGCGGCAAGGTGCTGGTCACGACGCTTACGACCAAGATGGCGGAGGACCTGACCGACTACTTCTCGACCCACGGCATCCGCGTCCGCTATATCCACCACAACGTCGAGACCATCGAACGGATGGAGATCATCCGGGATCTGCGGCTGGGAGTGTTCGACGTGCTCGTCGGGATCAACCTGCTCCGCGAGGGGCTGGACATCCCCGAAGTGTCGCTCGTCGCCATCCTCGACGCCGACAAGGAGGGGCTGCTCCGCTCCGAAACCTCGCTGATCCAGACGATCGGGCGGGCGGCGCGCAACGTCAACGGGCGCGTCGTGATGTACGCCGATACGATCACCCGCTCGATGCGGGCGGCGATCGACGAGACCAACCGCCGTCGCCGGATCCAGTCGGAATATAACGAGGCGCACGGCATCACGCCGCAGTCGGTCTCGAAAAAGGTGCGCGAGGTCATCGAGATCAGCAGACGGGCGGCGGAGGATTCCCCGCTCGGGAAACTCCCCGGCGCAAAGAAGAAGTTGACCGCGAAGGAAAAGGACAAACTGGTCGCGACGCTCACATCCGAGATGAAGGACGCGGCGGCGCGCCTCGACTTCGAGACCGCGGCGTACCTGCGCGACCGCATCCGCGCCCTGCGCGAAACGAAATAAACCGCAAAATCCGAACAGGGCGGAGCCGCCCTCCGTCGTTACGCGAAAGAAAGGACTTCTATGGCATTCTTAACCTTACAGGGGATCGGTAAGATCTACGTTTCCGAGGGGAACGTCACGGTCGGTATCCGGGGCGTCGATCTCTCGTTCGAGCGCGGCGAGTTCGTCGCGATCACCGGTCGGAGCGGGTCGGGTAAATCGACCCTTTTGAACGTCATCAGCGGAATGGACACCTACGAGGAAGGCGAACTTCTGATCGAAGGTCAGCCGACCTCGCACTACCGCCAGCCCGACTGGGAAAAATACCGCGAAAAGTATATCTCGTTCGTCTTTCAGGACTACAACATCATCGACAGTTACACGGTGCTGGAGAACGTTGAACTCGCCCTGATGCACATTCCCGACCGGCGGGAGCGCCGTCGGCGGGCGATCGAAATGCTCGAACGG
>JAEEGL014912452.1_pt1 | contig 14690 bp, 11 predicted proteins | sample 9134231 | NCBI WGS metagenome assembly JAEEGL01 (sample SAMN16246548, study PRJNA631951) | gut metagenome | biome: gut microbiome; feature: rumen; material: fiber-attached | host: Bos | place: Iran: Karaj | collected 2018-10 | reverse complement strand
CACTTCTGAGTTGAATATTCAAGTTATAAACTTCTGGACTACACCTGATCAAGCCGGGAATCTAGAAGGCAACTTTACTGACAATCCAGATGCTCGCTGGGACGGTACCCCATGTACATATTTTGAAGGAAAAGCTGCTGCCAAAGACTGCTACTCAAAAGCAGACGTAAGTGGCAAAATACTTTATAGAAACAATAGTAATGATGGATATCAGAGTGTTGTAGAAACCCTCAACAACCTCGGCATTGCAGTTTCTCTCAAAGTCCCAGATCTGGAAGTTGGTAGTTTATTCTGCTTCGCGATAGGCGTAAAAGACTCCGATTCTGATAATTACATCAAGCACAATAATCGTTGGGCCATATCTGGTGCTACTTGCCGTTCCGTAGCTAAAAAACCAAGTCTCAAAGTTACTGGCAACAGTGTATACTCTGGTGGTGAAATCAGCACATCCAGGACTGATAAGGGCGGAACAACCTATGGTTCATGGGCAGAATACGCAGCCATTGCAAAAAATCAACTTCACTACGAAGGAGAAAGTTTCGGCTTTGCTTCCGGAAGACATTTCCTTTCCGGATCAAGCTCAGGCGCTCAAGCCAACAACCCACTTACGATAACAAACAAGAATGACAATGAATTAGGGCAATCGAAAATTGAAGCTAACGAAAAACTATGGGAACGCATAGAAACAGTATTCAAAGCCAAAGCGCAAGCCTCCACTACACCGTTCGCTAGTCCTCATTGCAATGAACCTACGGGATGCGCATATAAGATGAATAGTATCGGCACTACAACTGGTATCACAGGTACCCACATTATCTATACTGACGGAAACTTCGACATCGATGGTAATATTGAATATTCTGGCAGTGTTGCTTCGAATGAAATTCCACAGGTTATAATCTTTGCAGAAGGAGACATCAATATCAAACACGGTGTCACGAGAGTTGATGCCTGGTTGGTAGCTGGTGGTAAAATCAATACCTGTTCAGACATGAGTGGCCTTTTTGGCCCAGATGGCTCAGAAGATTTCGATGCCTCTAGTTGCGAGAATGACCTTACTATCAACGGGCCAGTCATTGCCAAGAATACTTCCTCCAGTATTAATAATATTAATTACCGCACAGGAGGATCTGGTGTTGAGACTGAGTCTAACAAGACTGCAGAAACCTTCAACTTGCCTGGATCCACTTATGCTTGGGCTTATAATATGGCCAAAAACATTTCAGACACTTATTATCAAGCCTATGTATCAGAACTTGCGCCAAGGTATTAAAAAGGGTAAAAAATAAGTATGCGCGCTAAGAAAATTACAAAGAACGGGTTTACGTTAATTGAAGTAATCCTATTTTTGGCGGTCTCTAGCGCGGTACTTATTGCCATATTAGCAGGTACAAGTAGTTCTCTTGCGCAGCAGCGGTATAATGATTCTGTACAAGATTTATATAGCTTCTTGCAAAGTCAATATTCTGCCGTTATCAACGTTCAAAATAGCTCTGGTAGTGGCAACACTACAGACCAGGCCATATACGGCAAGCTTATAGTCTTTGACCCGGATTTATCAACCACAAATTCAATTGTCAATTCTTACACTATCATTGGCAATGATAAGCCTAGCACTGGCAGTTCCACTATAGACGAGGCATTTAATTCTCTCTCTCTCAGAATTAAGTGTGAAGAGAAAAACAGCTACTCTTCTCAGTGGGAGTCAACCATTGAAACGACGGCCACTGGAAACCATGAGTTAAAAAGAACTATTGCCATTCTCCGCTCTCCGCTTAACGGAGTGGTATTCACGTATAGGTCAAAAAGCGAGAATGCTCTAGTAAATGCTAATTCATGTAACGAAAATTTTCTCGCTGGCGCCCCAAACTTTACAACCGTTTTCGAACAGGCTAAAGAATCATCTAATAGACAAGTAGATTTATGCGTAGGCAATAAAGACAATATTTACGGAGGGAATCGCCGTAATATTCGTATTTCCAATACGAACAGCATTAACTCCATACATCTTATTCCGTTGGACGCACCAGGAGAAAACAAATGTCAGTAAAGCAAAAACGAACTCTCCGAGGGGATACTCTAGTGGAAGTAATGTTTGCTATTGGTATATTTGCAATGGTAGCAATTAGTGTGTCCACTCTCATGAATGGTATGCTCGGAAAGTCTCAGTCATCAATTGAAGTCGTTATGGCTCGTAGTGAAATCGATGCCCAGGCTGAGGCTATCCGTTTTATACAGGGCTCACAAAAAAACAGCGTATTAAAACAAGTGTGGGATAATATAGCATCTAACGCTATAGATCCAGCAGACCCCGATACCTTTGCTCCAAGAAACCCAGATTCATGCGATGTCTTTAGCAGTAATGCAACATTGCAAAACCATGGCTTCTATATAGACACTTTTAAACTATCTGATAACAATGCTGATAATATTTATAAAAAGAATACGGCTTACACCCCCAATAACATGATAACGACACCTATATTTCCTAGAATTTTGCATAGTAGTGACGATACAATATTCAGAACAAGCTTCGGCGAACAAGATATCACTAGTCAGGCTCAGGGTATTTGGGTAATTGCGGTAAAAAGCGACAATACTGCAGAGCCAGAATTTTATGACTTCTACATTCAAACTTGCTGGGATCAAATAAAAGGGTCTATGCCAAACACCATTAATACTATCGTGCGTCTTCGTAATCCAGATAAAACTTCTACTCCAGGTATGCATGGAGGAGGGGCGGTTGCATGCGAGAATACAATACACTTTTATGACGAAAGTGGCAACGATGTGTACAATATGACCGTTAACTGTGGCCAAGCTTTTCCAGCCCCGGCAGGAGACTCCCTAGTTCCTAAGCCCGGGTATACTTTTAATGGGTGGCAGAAAGACGGAACCGGGCCAAGAGTCACCTCAATTACAGCCACGAGTAATAATGGCGACATACTAGATTATTATCCATCTTATACTGCATCTACTTGCCATACAATCAAATACATGGTACCCAATAGGAGTAGCGAAGGTAAAATCCTTACTACTACATCTGAAGCTTATAGTGAACAAATTTGCCTTGGGTCAACATCATCAGTGGACACTACGCGGATCCCAATGAATGAATACCCAGGTTATACATTCGAAGGATACACTAACGGCACACTTACAACGAAAGATCTTCCACAGCTTTCTACGCCTAGCCCCACCAATAGTGATATAACCTGGACCGCAAAATATACGCCAAAATCTTACTCTTATACGACTAACAAAGTTCACATTGCATCAGACGGAAGCGTGCAGGGAAAAACTTTTTCGGGCACACTTACTTGCGCTTCTCGTAGCTCCACAGTAAGCAACATTAGGAAAAATGTAATAGGAGTCCCCAGTAGTCCCTCTATCACATTTACAATTGACGGCCGTGATTACACACACAATGGTAATAACAACCCATATAATGCCACCATATCAGTTGACTGCAGTGGCGCTGCTGGCAGCGACGTAACTTTTGGGGTCAGTGGGACATAAAATGAATAGAAGCAAATACAATAAAAGCAGACAAGGATATACTTTAGCCGAGCTTTCCCTCGCCATTGCTTTGATGTCTTTACTGCTCATTATTATGACTACTCTCATTTTAGGCCTTATTGCTATCTATCGCAAAGGCATCACCATTGACGCAGTGAACCGCGTCGGGCGTAGTATTATAGAAGATTTTCAAAACTCTATATCGGAAGCTCAACAGAGCCAGAACCCCGAAAGTATTTGTGGAGGAGTGTATAATACCAGCTCGTCGGCATATAGCCAGTGCGTCAATGATAAAGCTAAACTATTCATTTATCATGCGTACGAGTCGGCACACAGTGGAAGAAATTATCCACGCTACGGAGTCTTTTGTACCGGTTCTTATTCGTACGTTTGGAACACCGGCTATGCACTCGATAACGGTGAGTATAACTCTATACACCCGATTAAATTTACAGCTAGTGGAGTGTCAAAAACAGATTTTCGACTATTAAAAATTCTAGATCGTGACAGGAACGTATGTAAATCGACAGTCGAAGATAGTGCATATACTAGTAAGGCTGCCGGGGACATTAATATAAGTGCCCATCTCACAGACGGAAAGGATGTAGCGGATATCATAGCCGACAGTGATACTCAATTAGCAATCTATCATCTATACCTATCAACTCCGGCTACTAACTCAGACTCTAGGAACGCTTTTTACTCCGGTTCATTTGTTCTAGGTACGCAAGATGGTGGAATTGACATAGTAAACCCACAAGGCGGTTTCTGCAAACCACCTGGTGACAGTAGCGACTATGAAAATTTTGATTATTGTGCAATTAATAAATTTAATTTCGCCGTACAAGGCAATGGAGGATAAAATGACAAAAGAAAAAACTAAAAAAGGAGCCGCATCAATCTACGCCGTAGTCTTTGTGACGCTTCTACTGGGCATCGTTGCTGTTAGCTTTGTGCGTTTAATTTTGCGTGGATCCTCTGACACCACGAATAATGAATTAGCAAGTTCCTCGCGTGATTCTGCACTAGCTGGAGTAGAAGATGCAAAAAGAGCTGTAGACTTGTATCTCCAGAATACATCGCTAGCAGATCCTACAAAATGTGATTTTGTTTCAACGATTCTTTATGGCACAAGTGATGAAGTCAAGATCAGCGAGACTTCTACAGGTAACTCTAGAACCGAACAAGCATACACCTGCGTCATTGTCGACCCTAGCGTAGAAGAGTATAAGGGCTATCTTGATAATAGTAGTACTGTAGCCATTATTCCACTTAAATATAATAGCCCTTCTGGACCAGATAAAATAGAATTTAGCTGGCAGCTTAATAACAACAACACATCTTCCATAACATATCCGAACCAAAGTTATTTCGAAAACAAGGATAAGCAGAGCGCCTCGGCTAGTGAGCTTATTGCTCCTGTAATATCTCTTGAATATGTTCAGGCTAGCCAAACGCTAGATCCTGTAGCTGATTATGAGCCATATAAACCTAATTCGTCAGTCCATATATTGACGCCAGTATCTGGTGCATCTTCGCCATCGCTCTCCTTTACTAGAAACGATTCCCCAATCGACAGAACTAAAGTCCATTGTACTACTACGAATGAATACATTTGCTCAGTTACAGTTTCGCTCCCTAGCGATCATACGGATAAAGATAAATATCTCATAGTAAGTCTACCTTATGGCATTGCATCAACCGGTTCCCAAACTGATTTTAAAGTTAGAATGTTAAAAAACGACGGCACCCCAGTTAACTTCTTTGGTGTACAAATCCTTGTTGATTCCACTGGTCGCGCCAACGATTTATATACTCGCCTCGAAGTTAGACTTAATAATGTTGATCCAAATTTCCCATACCCACAGTTCGCAGTGCAAACGAACGGTGATCTAGAAAAGCAATTTTGGGTTAGCAAAGGATGCCAAAAAATCGATAATGGCCAAGTTACTGATTCACATTGTCCTAACTCAGGCTTCTTAGACAATAGTTTGCATAGATAAAGCTTCAAAGCTACCATGCATATTATTCTAGCTAGATTATGTTGACATTCTACCCGCCCTACGATATAATACATTACCGTACATCGCGGGGTAGAGCAGCCTGGTAGCTCGTTTGGCTCATAACCAAAAGGTCGCTGGTTCAAATCCAGCCCCCGCCACCAAAATGACGGCAGAATTGCCCCCCCAATTCTACCGTCATTTTTTGTTTTTTCTAAAGAAACTAAACATTTTTAAGCACACCTTCTTTATCTCCGTCCTAAATTGAAACACTATATAAATGAGCCCAATTAAAATTATTCCAAGTATCGCCCATAGCGCTACAAAAGATGACTTCTCCTCATAGTTCTCCACCTCAAGCCCATAATCTGCCGCTTCATTTTTTACGATTTTACGGCAACGATTAGTCTCCGGATTTCGTTCATACCCATCTGGGCACGGCTTTGCGGAAGAGCTATTAGAAGTATTGTAAGATTTACAACGCCCAGTCAATAGGTTACGGTATTGTCCCGCTGGACATTCCTTAGCAATTGTGAGCGTCGTAGATTTTACGCAATTTCCAGTTTCCTTATTAAGAACTTTACCTTCTGGACAACTTTGAAATTCCTGAAAACTATTTACCTCTCCTGGAGTCAATGCGTAAGTCTGTTTCCATTGCTCTTTGCCGCTGCTATCATATCCAAATTGAGCAAACGCCACACCTCTCTTTTGCCCATTATAAAAAACCAACGTATCCACTACCGTGCCATCTGTATCTATAAGTTCCAGCTTGTTTTCTGATGTAGGATTTTTCGTTAGAACAAAATCCGTTGTAAATCTTGCCAGATATTCGCCAGATTTTATTATTCCAAATAACCCATAAGTTTTATTTTTATATCTCAAACTGCACCCATCAAGCAACACCTGTTCGTCTCCGCGATTATAAATCTCAACAAACTGCTCAGATTGGCTTACCTCATAGAACGACAGTATTTCCGAAAATTCTAGATCTCTACATTTCGGAGCAATAATCTCATCGTTCGTGTCTGCCAAAACTAACGAAGGTTTATCAATATTAAACATTGGCTCATAATCCGAATCATGATAAAATACATTTTCATCTAAATTTCTCACCAAACTCGTTGGTTTAGCGCTAACAAACTTGCCATAACAATCATCTTTTCCAGTCCAACACAAACTGTCCAACACCTCGTCGCCCGCCATTAATTCCAGCGGCCCAGCCGAGAATGCCAAAGTTTTAGTATATGTAGCGTCAGACAATTCTGCTTCTGGCGCACTTGCCAGCTTAAGGAGGAGAGTCTCACCGGTCATTTTAGAACCCTCCGGAAATTCAAAAATGGTGCTTTTCGTCCCGCTCGTGTTCGTATAGCTTATTGAAAAACCGGTGAGCAAAACCTCATCTTCATCAAGCTTCCTTAGCTCAATGAATTCCCCCACATTAGACTTCCCGTCTATAGTATAACCAGGATTAATCGCGTTAATAATAATCTTTTGCCGATCTCCTTCATCCGCAAAAACTTGTTTGCTAAGATTATTTAAGCTAAACAACCCCAAAGATAAAATAAATATTAAAATAGTTAAAAATTTTTTCATGACCGGAGATTAGCACAGGGTCGTTTTATAGAACAAGCATTAGTGTGATATAATTTAAGTATGAGCGATATCATCTCTATCGGAATTATCTTCCTCGCCGCTCTAACCCATGCTTTTTTGCAACTTGGGCTAGGTTCTTTGTTGCTTTTATATCACGCTAGCCTCGGTAAACACGTTCAAGAAAAAACCAGAACCTTAGTCAGCAGTTTTATTTCGGGCTTCGGCATGATCGTTCTGCTTGCCGTATCCGCTTCCTGCTTTATTCTCTATTCAGTTTTTGATGGCAAATCTTTACCAGTAGAACTATTATGCGCCCTTATTGGCATCACCTTCGCCATGGCCATTATTATGTGGGCTCTTTATTATCGTCGCGGCAAAACTACCGAACTCTGGATCCCTAAAACCGTGGCAAAATTTATCTCATCTCGCGCCAGAGTCACCAATAGCAACACCGAAGCTTTCTCGCTCGGTCTGCTTGCCTGCTTTGCCGAATTTCCACTCTCTTTTGTTTTGGTCGTCATAGCTGCAAATAGCATTCTAGAATTAAACACTATAGAACGAAACATTGCCTTAGTTGGCTATATTATCATCACGATTTTGCCACTCATCATTGCTAGGCTTTCCATCAGAAAAGGGAAGACCGTCGTCGACATTCAACGTTGGCGTGAGAATAACAAAACTTTTCTCAAAATTTTTGCAGGTATTTTGTTTGTCGTGCTAGGGGCTTTTCTAGTCGCCTATCGTTTAATAGGGATTCCACTATGAAAGAATTAACTTTTTCTAAGGACGACCTTAAAAAAGAAATACTTAAGGATGCAAAATCTATCAATCTAGCTCCTGGATTTGCTTCAACCATTAGCGACAAAGTCTCAAATACCGTAGAATATAAAGTTAATAAGCTATCAACCATAACGAATAACGATTTGGAAAGGATCGTCACGGCTGAGCTCAAAAAATATAGTGCTGATTTAGCCTATATCTATCACAACCGTGATAAAATAATCTAAAATGGGTAAGACAAAATTCGATTTTGACTATCTCGTTATTGGCAGCGGCCCAGCTGGTGGCACTGCTGCACTTATGGCAGCCAAGGCTGGTTTAAAAGTTGCTCTTATAGAATCGGATAAATGGGGCGGACCAAGCGTCACTTCTAGAGACGTTCCATATCGCGCTGCGTTTAATTTTGCACATCTCTATACCAAGGCTCTTCGTGGTATTCGCTTTGGTATTTCTAGCGCTAATTTACGCTATAATTATCCTACCGCTCAAAACTGGCAAGGCTTTGCCGCTCGTCGCTCTAGTAAAAATATCAAGAAAAATTTCGAAGATGCCGGCATTGAATGCATTAGGGGTAGTGCTCACTTCTTAAGCCCGTACGAAGTTGCCGTTGGCGAAAAACGTATTTCCGCGAGCAAAATTCTTATTGCTTCTGGTGCCGTCCCGGCCGAAAACGGCATTGCCGGCTTAGATCATATCGAACATTGCACTCCAAAAAATGCCCTCACGATCAATCGCCCACCAAAAACTTTGATTATAATTGGCGGTGGCCCAACTGGCTGCGAAGTTGCACAATATTATGCCGAGCTTGGCAGCAAAATCGCTATTTTAGAACTCACCGACCGCCTTCTCCCACATGAAGATCTAGAAGTTGGTCAACTCATGACGGGACATTTTGAAGAAAATCACCACATCAAAGTCCTCACCGAGTCACGTGCCATCTCTATCGAGCAAGACAAGATCAACAAGCGCGTAGTCTTTATGCGCGGCGGGATGGAACATATTCTTCATGCCGACGCCATAGTTGTAGCCACTGGGTCTAGGCCAGCCATAGAAGATTTAGGCCTAGAAAATGCCGGTGTTAAAGCCACTAAACAGGGCATCAAAGTTAGTAAAACACTTCAAACTTCCATCAAACACATCTATGCCGCCGGCGATGCGATCGATGCCAAAAGCTCCACCGAACGTGCCATCTACGAAAGTGCCCTCGCCACCTCAAATCTGTTTAATCGCAACAAAGATATAGCAAACTATAGTGGCTTTATGCGCGTTATAGACACTTACCCTCAAGTTGCCACCGTTGGAGTTACCGAAGACGATTGCCTAAAACGCGACAAAAAGATCAAAAAAGCCATCATCCCACTCTCTTCCATCTCCGCTGCCAATATCAACGATTTTTATGTCGGTTTTGTCAAAATGCTCGCAGATAAGCAGGGAAAAGTTATCGGCGCCACCATCATTTGTCCAGAAGCAGAACTTGTTGCAGAAGAAGTATCACTCGCGATTCGTCACCATCTCTCCGTTGAAGATCTCGCCAGTGCACCACATCCAGCTTCCAGCTGGAATGATGCAGTGCGTCTAGCGGCCAATCGCCTCTCATTCTAAAGCGCACAAAAAAGAACCCAGAAAAATCTGGGTTCTTTTTCTCTAGCGGACTATTTATCCACCACTTCGCCTTCTACGGCATCACTATCCGAGGATGAATTATTATCGGACGATCCCTTATTATCAGCAGAAGCTTGTTGATACATTTTTGCACCAATTGGCATAATCTTATCGCTAAGCTCTTTGGCTGCAGCTTCTAATTTGTCCTTATCGCTATTCTCATCTTCAAGAACTTTCTTAGCTTCCTCTACAGCTTTTTTGATAGTCTCTTTATCGTCATCCGAAATCTTGTCTTTATATTCATCAGGCATTTTTTCGGCTTGATAAACTGCATTTTCTAGGCGGTTTTTAGCATCAATTGCGTCACGTTTTTTCTTATCTTCTTCAGCGTGAAGCTCGGCCTCTTTCTGAGCTTTCTCAATATCATCCTTGCTCATGTTGCCAGAGTTCTGAATGGTAATAGATTGCTCTTTGCCAGTACCTTTATCTTTAGCGGTTACGTTCAAAATACCGTTTGCATCAAGGTTAAAGGTTACCTCAATTTGTGGAATTCCACGTGGAGCTGGAGCGATACCATCAAGGATAAAGCGGCCAAGAGATTTATTATCGGCAGCCATTTCACGCTCACCTTGAAGCACATGAATTTCTACCTGTGGCTGATTATCCGAAGCGGTTGAGAAAATCTCAGACTTAGAGGTAGGAATAGTAGTATTTCTATCGATAAGTTTTGTCGAAACACCACCCATCGTTTCGATGCCAAGTGAAAGCGGAGTCACGTCAAGCAGAAGCACGTCTTTAACGTCACCTTGCAACACGCCACCTTGAATTGCAGCACCAACGGCCACAACTTCGTCTGGGTTCACACCTTGCATTGGGTCTTTGCCAAAAATCTCTTTCACTTTGGCTACTACGGCTGGCATACGAGTCATACCACCAACCATCACCACTTCATCAATGTCCTTAGCTGAAAGCTTAGCATCTTTAAGGGCCTTTTCAACCGGGCCAGCAAGGCGATCGATCAAAGGCGCAACAAGGTCTTCTAGTTTTGCACGAGTCAAAGTATGTTCAAAGTGTTTTGGACCATCTGCATCAGCGGTGAGGAATGGAAGGTTAATTTCAACTGATGTAGCAGAAGAAAGTTCCTTCTTAGCTTTTTCAGCCTCATCCTTCACGCGTTGCATCGCGGCAGCATCATTACGGATATCCACACCAGACTCTTTTTTAAACTCATCAAGGAGATAATTTACGATGAGGTTATCAAAATCTTCACCACCAAGGTGAGTATCGCCGTTGGTAGACTTTACTTCAAAGACGCCATCGCCAAGTTCTAGAATTGAAACATCGAATGTACCACCACCAAGATCGAATACGGCAATCTGTTCATCTTTTTTGCTTTCAAGACCATAGGCAAGCGCTGCAGCAGTAGGCTCATTGATAATACGCTTCACTTCGAGTCCAGCGATTTTACCAGCGTCTTTTGTTGCCTGACGTTGAGAATCGTCAAAATAAGCTGGCACAGTAATAATGGCCTCGGTCACTTTTTCACCAAGGAAAGCCTCAGCATCAGCTTTAATCTTAGAAAGCGTCATTGCAGAGATTTCTTCTGGCGTATATTCTTTACCATCCATCTCTACAGCCACACCGTCTTTCTTTTTTACAATTTTATAAGGCATAATATCAAGGTCGCGTTGCACTTCTTTATCTTCAAACTTGCGGCCAATCAATCTTTTAATGCCATAAATAGTATTCTTAGGATTAGTCACACGTTGACGTTGAGCAACCTTACCAACTAGGCGGTCGCCTTTTTTGGTTACAGCAACTACGCTTGGCGTAGTGCGATCACCTTCTGCATTTGTAATTACCTCAGGCTTCCCAGCTACCATATAGGCAAAAGCTGAGTTAGTAGTTCCGAGGTCAATACCGATAATTTTGGACATTTCTTTCCTCCATTTTTAATATTTTTTAGCACTCGCACTTTCCGACTGCTAATCTACCTCTATTCTAGCAAATTAGCACTCACGTGTCAAGACTGCTAATGAGTATTTTTTTGCAAATTTATATTTTTTAGTATCTAGCCACTCGTCCACCGCTTTAGCTACCCCCGGAAGCTCCGGGTTATTGTAATCGTGCACCACTATCACTCCCCCTGATACCATCTTATTTTCCACTAATTCAAGAGAGACTTTAATTGAACCGTATAAATCCCCATCCAAAAACGCAAAACAGATCTTTTCCGGCAAATCTACCTCTGGATCTAGGTCCTCAAACCACCCTTTTTTAATCACTGGCACCGGCAAATTAGCCCTTAAAAACCTTGCCTTCACCTCTTTTTTAGTCACAAAAAGCTCGCCTTTTTTAAAAGCGGCCCCAGCTACAGAGAAGTCTTCCTCTGTCTTATCAGGCAAACCCTCAAAAGAATCATAAATAAAAAGGCGCTTTTCGCGCTTAAGGCCTTTAAGAAGCTCTGCAAGGCAAAGTGAGGTGTCACCTTCATAACACCCTAGTTCCACCAAATCCCCCTCAAAATCGAGCGATAAAGAAGCCAGGCGCAAAATCTCGCCTGTCTCCTCTCTGTTAACTTGGGGTTGATTTTTATTCGGATTTTTCTTCATCTTGATCGAGAATTAGCTTCGCACGGCGAATCATCTCTTCAAATTCGTCTGTGCGAATCACCCAAATTGGCTTAGAACCCTCAGCGGAAATATCGGTGTGCCTTTCTGGCATTTCGTCTACATTCTTACTGTCATCAAGCGCAAAGCCAAGATAAGACAATTTTTGCGAAATCATACGGCGAATTTCGTCGCTGCGCTCCCCGATAGTAGCGGTAAAGACGATCGCGTCGACTCCACCAAGAGATGCTGCCATTTGCCCAATCGCCATCTGAATACGATAAACAAACATCGCGTGTGCAAACGTACCGCGATCATCACCTTCATCACGAAGGCGAATAATTTCACGCATATCATCAGTTTGCCCAGAAACACCAAGCAAACCACATTTTTTATTAAGATACTGCTCAAGATCTTCGTCATCTGTAAATTTCTTCGCGCGCTTAATCGCAAGTGCCGCTGCTGGATCAATACTGCCGGAACGAGTAGACATCATCACGCCTTCAAGCGGAGTATAACCCATGGTTGTATCAAGGGATTTACCCTCAAATACTGCCGTTACAGAGCTCCCCGAGCCAAGGTGACAAACGATCAACTTCCCCGGCAAAATCTCTTGCTCTTTCATGTAATTTACGATCGAACCAACCGAGAGACCATGCGCGCCATAACGCTTAATCTCAGCCTTATCGGCAAGCTCGGTATCTATAGCATAATATTTCATCAAATTTGGACGATCAGCATGGAATGAGGAATCGGAAATAGCAATAACTGGGGTGCCTTTAAACACCTTCACAAAACTTTCAATCTCGTTTGCTACCACTGGCACATGAAGCGGAGTGCGTTTTTTGGCAATCTCAAGCATCTTCAAACATTCTTCGTCTACCAGATGATCCTCGGTGAAATAATCACCAGTAGCCACTATACGCGCGAGAATCGCATCAATCTTTGAAACGCCACCAAGATAACCTTCTTCAGTTAAGATCTCGTTAAGATGGGAAACAGTATTAGACAAGCTCTTGAAATCTTGTTTCAGTTTTTTCTTGCTGCCATCAGAGCTTTTAAGCGTGCAAATAACTTTCTTATTTTCAAACTCAAAGTGCAGAGAACAAAGAAACTCGTCTTCGCGATAAAGTGCATACTTGCGCGAGCTGCTACCAGGGTTAGTAATCAAAATTAAGCGTGGATTTGCCATTATTTTCTCCTTATATCGCCATTCATTATATCATAAAAAACATTTTTCAAAAAAGTTCTTGACAAGCTATAAATACTTATGTTAAAATGCCAAACAAGAGAAGGTCAAAAAATATAAAACAAAAAAACTGCGAGAGATAGGTGTTTATCTCGTGAAAAAAATAATAAGGAAATACAAAATAGCAATAATCTTGCCTTTTGCCTTTTTTTCAATTTTTGGCGCAACGGCTTTATCCCAACAAGAAGCGTACGCTTCTCAACTCAATGCCAAGCTCATCTCCTCAGAGTCGAATATAAACAAAAGTTTTGGCTATTACGAAGAAAATCATCTAATCTCAACGTCTGACGGCGGTTATGTCGAGGCCGGCTCTATCGATCCAGCAGGCAGTCAAAATAATATTCAGGCAGCCCATGCTGGGATTGTTAAATACAATGCAACTGGTGCAATTGAGTGGTATGCTATCTCTGAATATTTCGGAGTGTTTTTCGATGTGATTCAGGAAGGCGATAGTTATGTTGCAGTAGGATCAAGCAATGACTGCGATAACCAGTATCTTGGTTATTGCGCCCTTCTTTCTCGTTTTGAAAAGGTGGATGGAACCTATACAGAAACTTTTAACTATCGATATAGTTGGAGTCAAGGCGAGAGTAATACCATGATGTATCACGTCCTTGCTGATGACGAAGGCTATACTGCTTTTATGACTAGTTATTGCGAAGCGGATAGTCTAGGAGAAGGATGCAGCTCCGCTCAGCCATCAGTGAATCAAAGAGCTACATATATAGTAAAACTCCCCAAAAACCCAGAAGAAGGTCATTTCGTGCCCATCGAATCAGGATCTGATGAATATCGTTGGGATAGTGGAGCTCTTTGGACTAAAAAGGTAAGTGAAGCACCATTTAACGGAAATTCTGACGTTCCATTTGGCGCAAACGATCAGGGCGCATTCTATCTAGAGCCTATCAAAGAAAATACCTTCCTAACTTACGCTTGGGGTCAATTTGATATCATCGAAGTTAAAAATGGTGGAACAGAATTTGAAAACATATCTAGCTACACCGCAGAAAGCTGCGTTGGTGACAATGTAAATAACTATGGGCGTTGTAACAATGTGACGAAGCTCAGTGACAATGAATATGTTTATTTTGACTACGGATTGGGAATTATTAAAAAAATTATTTTTGATTTTAATCAAGACGGGGGTATCAATAGCGTGGAAGGCGGGTGGAGCAGAACAGTATCTCCAATGGTAGTAAGAGACATTGCGACTAAATCGGACGGTTCCATTATTATAGCTGGCGAAGTCGATCAAAGTAGTGCTGATTATGATACCAATATTGTCCCATATCTCGGTCCAGACGCTCTTGTCGGCTCCACTCAAAAAACTATCTTTAT
>JAEEGL014077541.1_pt1 | contig 14690 bp, 23 predicted proteins | sample 9134231 | NCBI WGS metagenome assembly JAEEGL01 (sample SAMN16246548, study PRJNA631951) | gut metagenome | biome: gut microbiome; feature: rumen; material: fiber-attached | host: Bos | place: Iran: Karaj | collected 2018-10 | reverse complement strand
GAAAAGACCGGCATGAGCACCGAGCAGGCGCAGCGGTGGATGAGGATCGCGCGGGAGGTGCCCGAGGGCAGCTATTTAAGCCGGCTCGAGGTCAGCAAGATCCGCGAGATACTGACGCTGCCCGCGCCGCAGCGCGAAGAGGTAGCCAAAGAAACGCTGGAAAACGGCAAGAGCGTGCGCGAGCTTAAAAGCCAGGTGCGCGAGATGAAGGAAGCGCTGGCCGAGGAAAAGCGTCGGGCTGAGACCGCCGAGGAGCAGGTGAAGAACATAAGCGAGTTTGCCCAGCGGGAAAGCCGGCGGGTGAACGACCTGCAGATCCGGCTGAATGAGGCGATACAGGCCACGCCCGAGAAGGGCATAAGCGCAGAGGCCGCAAAAGAGATCGAGCGGCTAAAGGGCGAGCTGGCGGACGCGGAAGCGTTTGGCAACCTGCAAAGCGAAAAGCGGCGCGAGGCGCAGATGGAGCTATTGCGCATAAAAAACAAGACCGAGGAAGAAAAGGCCGTGATGGACAGCGGCCGCTTTACCGAGGCGGTGTACACCTTTTTGCGGGAGGCCGGGCAGGTGCCCCAGATGGGCAAGGATTTCAGCCTCATGAGCGAACAGGAAAGGCGCGGCTGGGAGATCGGCACCGGAATGGTGGAGGACTGGCTGAAGGGCGCGAAGGCGGCGCTCAGCATGATCGGCGGGGAGGTGCTGGCATGAAGCACGAAATGACGGTGCAGGCTGTCCCGGACATGCAGGAGCTGAGCCTTATGCCGCCCACAGAGATCATGCGCGGGATGGCGGTGATGCTCAAGGCCGCGTGCGACCGGATAGAAAAGCTGGAAAGGATGGTAAGCAGGATGCAGACGGTGACCAGCACCCAGGCCGCGGAGCTGAACGACGCGGTGCGGCGGCGAAGCCGCGTGCTGTGCGAGGAGTACCGGCTACCGGACATGGAGGAGAAAGTGAACGCGAAGATCCGCCGGGACATCAAGAGCGAGTTCGGCGGACTGATAAAGGAAACGAGCAGGGACGACTTCAACCTGGTGCGGGACTGGATCGGAATATGGGAAGACACGAACTACTTGCGCGGGCTAAAGGTAAAAAGCAGGAAGGAGTGAGCATATTGGGATTTGCGAAGCTGGCGATACACGGGAACCTGGTGCGTGACCCCGAGACGAAAACGACGCAGAGCGGGGCGAGCGTGTGCAGCTTCTCCGTGGCGTGCAACATCTACCGCGGGGCAAGCGCCGAGCCGGTGACCTACTACGTGCGCTGCAGCGCGTGGAGAGCGCTGGGCGAAACGTGCCAGAAGGCGCTCAGAAAAGGGCAGGGCGTGATCGTGTGGGGCAAGGCCGGCGTGCACGCCTGGAACGACACCCGGGACGGTTCGCCCAGGGGCGCGCTGGAGCTGGAGGTAGAGGGCTTTGACTTTGCGGGCAGGAAGCCCGAGGGCGAGGCCGAACAAAGCGCTCCGCCGGCGCAGGACGCCGAGCCGACTGAAATGACCGAGGCAGACGACGAGGAATTACCGTTTTAGGAGACGTTGAAGCATGAGCATACTGGAGCTGCTGAAAAGGCTGCGCGGGCGGGAAAAGCAGGTGGCGGATCTGAAGGAAAAGATCAGCCTGCGCCGGGACGCGGCCACGAATATCACCGCCCGGTACGGCGAGCGCGTGCCCGGCGGCAGCGGCGGCGACGGTATGCCTACCTACGCCGCGCAGATAGACGAACTGAGCCACAAAATAACGGACGTGACGCAGCTGTGGCAGGCGGAGATGAACTACTGTGTGGCGCTGTGCGATAAGTACGACGGCGTGGAGAGGACGCTGCTGTACAACTTTTACGGCAAGGGCTGGACGCTCAGGGCCATCGCCGCAAGCGGCGGGTACAGCGAGGGCTACTGCCGGAAGGCCAAGGCGAAGCTGGACGAGAGCTTAAAAAATGCAGAGGTGGAAAAGCGCCTGCTGCCGGACTGGTACATAAGGAGGATGAGCCGCCATGGCGAATAAACCGGGAGAGCTGCCAAGGGAGCTGACGGACAAATTGATGGAGAAGAGCCGGCCGCTGAGCCGGCGGGAGTATGAAGCGATCCGCGTGAACATAGGCTGCCTGAACGCCTGCCGGCTGATGCTGGAGGGACTGGAGACGCGGATCCGCGAGTGCATTCCCTACGGATGGCGGGACGCCCGGATGCTGGAAAGCCGCTGGCGCACGCTGTTTGACAAGCTGCTGTACACGATCCCCCAGGAGAAGCTCAAGATCATGAAGGAGGAGCTGCCCTACTATGAACTGTACATACGGATGAAGGGGGCCGCGAAGTACGACAACGACGAAAGCGACTGGGTGGCGCTGCCGCGCAAGGTGGTGATGGCGCTGGCAAACTACGCCGCGGACATGAACTGCCCGCTGTGCCAGAAGAAGGATAAGCAGATCAAAAGCTGCAAGCTGCGAAAGACCCTGGCGGCCTCGCTGCCGTTCAACGTGGAGACGGTGAACAAGGGCGGCGGCTGCCCGTTCAGCGATTACGACGTGAACCGGACGGAGCTGTGGGGCGAAGAGGATCTGGATATCTGACACAAGATAAATAAGGACTTGGGACATAAATTAAAGACTTGGGAGGATAAAGAAGATGTTTGACATGATTTATCTGTGGCTGGTGAACCATATGGACATCATGGAGACGGCGATCTGCTTTATGGCGGCGCTCACGGCGCTGGGCACGCAGATCATGCTGATCAGGGAAAGGAGACGCAAACGGTGAATGACCATATTATCTTCAAGGGAACGAACAGCCTGGATGTGGGGCTGATCGTGACGGAGCTGCCGGAAATACTGCTGCCGGAAGAACGGGTGGCGTTTACAAGCGTGCCCGGCAAGAGCGGGACGCTTACCCAGCGGGAGGGCGACGACGTATTCAACGACGTGACGCTGACGGTGACGTGCTACATCAGCCTCGTGACCGAGGAGGCGGTGGCCGCCATCAGCGCCTACTTTCGCGGCAGCGGGCAGCTGAGGCTGCCGAACAGGCCAAACGGCTACTATGAGGCGACGGTGGTGAACCAGATCCCGTTCAGCAAGATCCTGCGCGGGAGAGCGCCCAGGACGTTCCCGGTGAACTTTCGCTGCAAGCCCCTGTTCCGGCTGGACGCCGGCGACGTGGCCACGCCGATAGCGGCGAGCGGCGACTTTATACTGAACCCCACGAACATCCGCAGCAAGCCCCTGATACAGTTAAGCGGCAGCGGGGACATAACGCTGATGGTGGGCACGCAGATCATCGAGCTTACGGGCATCGAGGACGGCATCAGCCTGGACAGCGAGTACCAGGAGGCGTACAGCGGCGAGGAGCTGCAAAACGACAAAATGAGCGGCGAGTTCCCCGTGCTGGTGCCGGGAAACAACGCGATCACCTGGACGGGCACGGTGACCGGGGTGACGATAACGCCGAGGTGGGTGACGCTATGACGAACAAGGAATTAAGCAAGTGCCAGGTGTGCAAGAAAAAGGCGAAGCTTACCTGCGTGGCCGAAACCGGCAAGCGCGGGATAAAGATCTTCATGGTGTGCGAGAGCTGCGCCAAGCTGTTTAACCAGGAGGACGCGAAGAATGGACAACAAAAATAAGGGACGGCTGGGCGAGCTGGTTCAGCTGTTTGAAAACCGGAGAAAGAACGATATGGAGGCGGGCGAATGCTTTATCAGGCTGAGCTTTCCCTTCGTGGACGAGATACTGCTGCCGATCCTGAGGGCGGCGCTGCCAGAGCCCGCGCGGGTGCTGAACGCGGAGGAGGTAAAAACCGCACGCGGCACCGGGTACCTGGAAAACTGGCTTGCTGCTGACGAGGAGTGGGACGGGACAGTGCTGCCCGAGACCCGTGAGCTCTTCCCCGCCGCGTGGATCGGCGGGAAGGCGCTGGCGGACATGGACACGTTTGACCTTACGAACGATAAGCTGTACAACCGGCCCTACGGCTATCGCGTTTGGACGGCCGAGCCCACGGCGGAGCAGCGCAACGCGACCCCCTGGGACGCCGAGGGAACAGTAAGGTAACACAAAGGAGCGCTCAGGTAGCACTAAGGTATACATGAGGTAACACAAAGGAGCGCCGAAGGAACAACAAGGTAACCGTGAGGTAACTTGCGGAAGCGCCCGGCGTGTGATATTTTTATAATGCGATGAGCAGGTACAAGGAAAGCGAACCGTTCTACCATACCGCCGCGTGGCGCAGGCTGCGCGCGCTGGTGATCAGCCGCCAGGGCGGCATGTGCTACGACTGCATGGAGAGGATGCGCCTGGGATTCCAGAAAAAGCCCAGGCGCGCCACCATGGTGCACCACGTCGTACCCTACAAGGAGCGGCCTGACCTGGCGCTTGACGAAAGCAACCTGGTGGCGCTGTGCGATAAGTGCCACGAGGCACGACACCCGGAAAGGCGGCAAAGGACGGAAAAGGACGAAGAAAAACCGAGGATGAGGATAATCAAGGTATGACCCTGAAAGAGATGCACTTCGCCGAGATCACGAACGAGCGAGCGCGGGCGCTGTACGAAAAGCTGGAAAAAGCCTGCACGGAGCGGGACGGCGCGTGCGACGAGGCGACGCTGACGCTGATCGCGGACGCGGCGCAGGCCGAGCAGATGAAGGAGCTTTTGCAAAGCGACATCCGCGAGCGCGGCATCGGCAAGGAATACAGCAACTACAGGCAGAAGTACTACAGGCCGAACGAGAGCGTGAAGGAGCTAAGGGCCGTGATGGACCAGCAGCGCAGGATACTAAAAGAGCTCCGACTGACGCCGGCCAGCAGGAACGCCGAAATCGCAAGATATGACGACGGATTTTCAGAGTTCTGATGGCAGCGGCTTCTCCTCTTGAGCGCTGCGATCAATACGCGCGGGGCGTACTGTCCGGCGCGATTGTTGCGTGCGAGAAGGCGAAGCGGGCGTGCCAAAGATATATAAACGACCTGGAGAAGAGCAAACGGGACGATTACCGCTGGGAGTTCAACCCCGACAAAGCGCAGAGGCCGGCGCTGTTCATGGAGAAATTCCTGAAGCCCACGAAGGGCGACTATGACAGCCTTGAGCTGCTGCCATGGCAGTGCTTCGTGGAGTGCCAGCTGTACGGCTGGGTGGACAAGAGGACCGGATACCGGCGCTTCCGCGAGGGGCTGATCCTGGTGGGCACCGGAAACGGAAAGTCTACCATGGTGGCGGGCAACGCTACCTACGCCGCCTGCAAAGACGGCGAGAGGGGCGCGGACGTGTACCTGCTGGCCAACAGTAAAGACCAGGCCGGCATCGTGTTTAACGAGTGCATGAAGCAGATCGACGCGAGCCCGGCGCTGGCCGCGCGGTTCAGAACCACGCGGGACGGCGTGTATTACGACAGGGAAAACGCAACGATCCGCTCGCGCGCTTCCGACAGCCGGAAGCTGGACGGCCTGAACCCTCACCTTGCGATCTTCGACGAGATCCACGAGTATCGGGATTTCAAGCTGATCAATATCTTTAACCGCAAAAAGGTAAAGAGACGGCAGCCGCTCACCCTGTACATCACCACCATGGGCAACGTGATCGACGGACCGCTGATGTATTATTATACACTGTTCAGCGACGCGTTGGTGGACGGCAAGCTGCCCGAAGAGATCAGCGACCGGCTGTTCGGCTTCATTTGCGAGCTGGACGGCGAGGACGACGTGGAAGACAGCAGCACGTGGATCAAGGCGAACCCCTCGCTGGGCACGCTTTTGCAGCTGAGCGACTTACAGCAGACCTGGGCGAAGAACCGGCTGATCCCCGCGGAGCGGGCGGACTTCATCTGCAAGCAGCTGAACATCATGGTAAACGCCGACGACATGGCCTTCGTACAGCCGGAGATCATAAGGCGCAACACCCGCACGCTGAACGAGGAGGAGCTGCTTGGACGGCGCTGCTACGGCGGGTTTGATCTGAGCACCCGCGAGGACTTCACCGCCGCGGCGCTGGAGTTCCCGCTGGACGACGGCAGCGTGTTTGTGCTGCAGCACAGTTGGGTGCCCCGCCGCAAGGTGGAGCTGGACAACGAGAAAATAGACTATTACGGCCTTGCGATGCGGGGAAGCCTGACCATCGTGGAGGGCGAGTACATACAGCAGGGCGACGTGTACGACTGGTTCACCGAGATGGCGAAGAAATACGAGATCGTCGCCATCGGCTACGACCCGGCCAACGCCACGCAGCTGGTGCAGCTGCTGACGGCCTACGGCTTCGACATGAAGGTGGTGCGCCAGGGACCGATCACCCTGAACGACCCGATGAAGAGCATCAAAGAGCTGCTGATGGACGGCAAGGTTATCCACAACAACGACGGGCTTTTCAACTGGTATGTGGACAACGTGCGCATCAGCGCCGACCGGCGGCACCTGGACAAGGAAAACTGGATGCCCATGAAGCGCAACCGCTACAGGAAGATCGACGGCTTTATGGCGTGGCTCGACGCGCACTGCATACAGATGGACCTGAACCCGGCGGGGTGCAGCCCCGACGCGATAGAGCTGAACGTTTACGACCTGAAACTATAGATACACATTATACCGGCATAAAAACAGCGCCTGCGCGGGCGCTATTTTTATGCGGTCCGAAAGGGGTTTTGATAATGGATTTGACCGATGAGCAGCTGGACAGGCTGTGCAAGTGGATCGGCATACTGAAAACCGACGCGAAGGCCGTGGCGGTGGCCGGGAGATGCTACCAGCGGGCGTACAGCTGGTACGAAAACGCCGGCTGCGACCCGGACGACGACGCGGTAGCGGACTGGGTGTACGACCTGGCGGCCTGGTTCTATGACAACCGGGGGCGCAGCGACGCGGAGATCCCGCCGTACATCGTGCAGAACGTACACAACCTTAGATAAAAAGCGGCTACGCGGCCGCTTTTTATATAGCCAAACGGGGAGGGATAGACAAAAAATGCCGATCTGGTTACAAACGACCGTCACCATCGTGGTGGCAGTCTTCGCAAGTACGGGGTTCTGGAGCTGGGTGCAGAGGCGGGGCGAACGGAAGGACGCGCGCACGAAGATGCTGCTCGGGCTGGCGCATGACCGCATCCTCAGCCTGTGCGAGGAGTACATAAGACGCGGCTGCATAAGCCGCGCGGAGTACGAGAACCTGGACAAGTACCTGTATAAGCCTTACATAGAGCTGGGCGGCAACGGCACCGTCAAGCACATGAAGGCGCAGGTGGACAACCTGCCAAGCGTTAAGGAGGAAAGCAAATGAGCATACTGACGAAGGAATGGTGGAAGGCAGCGGCGATCCGCGCCCTGAAGACCGTGGCGCAGACGGCGGTGGCCACGATCGGCACCAGCGCGGCGATCAGCGAAGTGAACTGGTTGTTCGTGGGCAGTGCCAGTGCGCTGGCGGGGATATTGAGCCTGCTTACCTCGCTTGCGGGCTTGCCGGAAGTGGAGAGCAGATAACAGATGAGCATCTTCGACCGCCTTAAAAAAGCGATCACACCGCCGGATTACGCGAGTTTAAGGCAGGTTTCCCGGCACAGCGCAGTGGACTGGACGCTGAGCAACAGCGAGGCGATCTACGCCGCGGTGAGCCGGATCGCGCTCACCATTGCGCGGCTGCCGCTGCATTTGTACCGCAACTACGAGGTGGCCGTGGACGATCCCCGCGACAAGCTGGTGAGCTACATGCCCAACCCCAGCATGACGCCGTTCATGTTCAAGTGTTCGCTGGAGGCATTCAGGAACACCGAGGGCAACGCTTACGCGCTCAAGGTGCGCGACACCGCTACCGGGGAGGTAAAGCGGCTGGACGTGCTGGACGCGGCGCGCGTGCAGCCGCAGAGGGAAGCCGAGACACAGGAAATGTGGTACAGCTTCGCGCTGGACAACGGCCAGATGGCGCTGGTGCACTCCAGCGAAATGATCGTGCTTAAGCATTTGAGCGCCAACGGCGAGCTTGGCATAAGCCCGATAGACGTGCTGCACGGGACGCTGGACTACAGCAAGAAGATACGCGAGTTCAGCCTGGACCAGCTAAGCGGCGTGAGCAACGGCATCGTTTTGACGCTGCCGGGCACGGCGCTGGGCAGCCCCAAGCAGACCGAAGTGGTGAACCGCTTTATTGAGACTTACAAGAAAAGCGGCGGCAGCGTAATGGTGTTGGAGGGCGGCATGCAGGTGACCACGCTGAGCCGGCCCGTGGTGGACGCGAACGTGCTGAACACGGAAAGGATCACGCGAAACCGCGTGGCGACCGTCTACAGCATCCCGCCCCACATGCTGGGCGACTACAGCGATACCAGCTACTCCACCGCCGAGCAGAGCCAGCAGGAGTTCCTGGACATGACGATCATGCCGATCGTGACCCAGTGGCAGGAGGAATTGAACCTGAAGCTGCTGACGGACGAGGAACGCCTGAAGGGCTACGAGTTCCGCTTCGACCTTTCGGGCATGAAGAAGGCCGACACCGCGGCCATGGCCGAGAAGTATCAAAAGGCGATCCGCGGCGGCTGGATGAGCCCGAACGAGGTGCGCAAGGGGGAGGGCCTTCCGCCGATCGAGGGCGCGGACGAGCTGCTGGCCAGCCGCGACCTGACCACACTGACCATGGCGATGGAGGGCGAAGGCAATGGCGTACGCAACGGGTGACCTGCGCGAGCATATCACGATCGAGCGCCAGACCACGATTCGAAACGCGAACGGCTATCACGAAACCGCGTGGGAAGACCTGTTCGGCGAGACGATCGCCGCCGGCGTCAGCGACGTGAGCAACCGGGACTATTTCGCCGCGCTGGCCGCGGGCGCGCTGGACACGGTGACGTTTACGACCCGGTACCTGGATGGCGTAGACAAAAAGTGCCGCGTGGTGTGGCAGGATGAAGTCTACGAGATCACCGAGGTGAACCGCCTGGGCGCGAAGCGGGACTTTATGACAATAAAAACCAAGAGGAGAAGCTGAGATGGGCAAGTTTTGGAACTGGGTGGATGAGGACAACGAGCTCAGGCTCACCGGTCCCATCGACAGTAATGTGTGGTTTGGCGACGAGGTGACGCCGAAAGCTTTCCGGGAGGAGCTGAACAAGCACCCGGGCAAGCTCACCGTGTACATCAACAGCCCGGGCGGCGACGTGTTTGCGGCCAGCGAGATCTACACGATGCTGCTGGAAAGGCGGGGCGAGATCACCGTGAAGATCGACGCCCTGGCGGCCAGCGCGGCCAGCGTAATCGCCATGGCCGGCGGTACGGTGCTTATGGCCCCCACCGCGTACCTTATGATCCACGATCCGCTGACCTGCGTCATGGGCAACAAGGCTGATTTAAAAGAGGCGATAAAGACCCTCGAAGAAATCAAGGAGGGCCTGATCAACGCCTACGAGCTGAAGACGAAGATGCCGCGGGACGAGATCAGTGCGCTCATGGAAAAGGAGACCTGGCTAAACGCCTACAGCGCCATGGAGATGGGCTTTGCGGACGGGCTGATCGGACAGGAGGACGCGCCGTCCGAGGAAAAGCAAAAGGCCGTGGCCAGGGGAAAGCTGTGTGTGTGGGCGCAGGCCGATTACGCGCAGCTGCTGCTTAAGCGCATGCAGGACAAGGGCGAGCCAAGGCCCGACCCTGAGGCAGAAGCTCAAATGGAGAAGCTTCGCGCGAAACTACTGAAGCAAACGAAGTAAATTCGTTTTGCATATATGAAAGGAGTTAAACAATGGCAAGCATTCTGGAACTGAAACAGAACCTTCAGGACGTGCAGAACGAATTGAAGGAAGCCGAGCGCAAGGGCGTTGAGCTTGCGCAGAACAAGACGACCCAGCTGGGCGACCTGCAGGCGGCGAGCGACAAGATCGACGAATTGCAGATCCGCGAAGCGCTGCTCAAGCAGGACCTTGAGCGGCAGGAGAACGAGGGCAAGCCCAAGGAGCCGCCCAAAGCCAAAGCTCCCAAGAGCGCCTTCAAGAGCTTTGGCGAGTTCGTGAAGACGGTGCACGACGTGACCGTAAACCGCAGCCGCGACGACAGGCTGTTCAGCGACGCGGCGACCGGCGCGAACGAGGGCACCGACGCGGACGGCGGATACCTGGTGCCGCCCGAGTACGCCGACGGCGTGCTGGACCTGGTGAAGGAAGAGAGCGTGCTCTATCCCCAGGCCCGCAAGGTGCAGATCAAGGGCAACCGCCTGATCGAGAACATCATCAACGAGACCAGCCGCGTGGATCCTTCCACCGGTTCCCGCCACGGCGGCATTCTGGCCTACTGGAAGGCCGAGGCCGCGCAGTACACGGCGGTCAAGGCGGCCATCACCGAGCGCACCACGAACGTGGAGAAGCTGACCGCCTACTGCCCCGTGACCGAGGAGCTGCTTGAAGACGCGCCCGCCATCGAGGGCATGATCAACAACCTGGTGGGCAGGGAGTTTGCCTTCAAGGCCGACGACATGATCATCAACGGCACCGGCAGCACCAACATCCCGCTGGGCGTGCTGGCCGGCGCGGGCCTGGTGACCATCGCCAAGGAGAGCGGCCAGGCGGCCGGCACGATCGTGTTTGAGAACATCCTGAAGATGCGCAACGCCCTGATCGCCCAGTGCAGGAAGAACGCGAAGTGGTACATCAACCAGGATGTGGAGACGGAGCTGATCAAGCTGCTGATGCCCACCAGCAAGATCGAGTCTACCGGCGACAGCGCGGTGGAAGCCATTGCGGGCAGCGGCGGCATGCCGATCTACGCCTGGCCTGGCCAGTATGGCAACCCCGATGGCCTTCTGTTCGGCATCCCGGTCAAGCCCATCGAGCAGTGCCAGGCGCTGGGCACCAAGGGCGACATCATCCTGATGGACGCCACGCAGTACCTGGTGGTTGAGCGCCGCGGCGTGACCCGCCAGAGCAGCATGCACATCCGCTTCGACTACGACGAAACGGTATTCAAGTTCAGCTGGCGTCTGGGCGGCCGTCCCGACTGGGGCAGCGCGATCACCCCGTACAAGGGCACCACGGCGCGCAGTCCTTACGTCGCCCTCGCGACCCGCGCTTAAGGCATGAACCTGGTGCAAAACGCCATCGCGCCCACGGGCATCAGCTGCGACGCGGGCGCATGGCGGGCCAAGGAAGGCGAAATGGAGCCGCCGACCACCTACATCGTGTACACGACCACGCGCCACGAGGCGCGCCACGCGGACGACGAGACGACGGAGTGGAGCGTGCACGTGTATATGGAGCTGTACAGCCTGAGCGACCCCACGGACGCGCGCAAGGCCGTGCGCGCGGCGATGTACGCAGCGGGCTTCCACCTGGTGGAGGAACGGGAGACCTACGAAAGGGAAACCGCCACCAACAGGGTAAGCTGGACGTGGAGCATTTACCTGAACCCGGAAGAGGAAGGAAGAACGTAATGGGCCTTAAGCTTAGCGGCATCGGCGAGATCAGCGGCATGCTTGAGGGCATGCAGCTGACCGACGAGGAAAAGCAGCGCATACTGCTGGAGGCCGCGGAGCCCATCCGGGGCGCGGCTGAGCAGGCGGCCAGCGGCAGCATCGCCCAGGCGATCAGAGTGCACTACAAAGGCGGCAAGGTGACCATCGGCGTGCACCGAAAGGACTGGAGCCAGGCGGAGTACTACCCCGCATACGTGGAGTACGGCCACGGCGGGCCGCACCCCGCGCCCCCGCATCCCTACATACGGCCGGCGTTTGACGTGATGGCGCCGGTCGCGGAAGACATCATCATCGAGGAACTGAAGAAACGAAAATAAACCGAGGAGGACAAAAAAATGCCTGATCCTGTAACCCCCACCGTAACCGCGGCTCCTGTGGCCAAGAGCACCATCGGCGTCAAGGATCTGAGGATCGCCAAAGTGCTGACCGATACGACCGAGGGCACCACCTATGATACCGTGCAGAAGCTGGCCGGCGCAATCGAGATCGGCATCACCAGCAACAACGCCGATCCGGACGTGCAGTACGCCGACGACATCGAGTACGACGTGCTCTATCCCGATCCCGAACTCACCGTGACGGTGAAGCTGGCGGACATCCCGCTGGAGATCCAGGCGATGCTGCGCGGCCACGAGACCGACGCCAACGGCGCGATCGTCAAAAAGGCGACCGACAGACCCGATTACTACGCCGTCGGCTTCGCAAGCGAGAAGAGCAATCACCAGATGCGCTACGTGTGGCTGTACAAATGCCGCGCGAAGTTCATCAACGAGAACTACGGCACCAAGCAGGGTTCGACGATCAACCGTCAGGAGCCCAGCGTGGAGTTCGCGGCCATCAAGCGCACGAGCGACGAGGCCTACCAGTACATGGCGGACGAGGACAGCGTGCCCACCGGCGGCACCGCTCCCACCGACGCGATCCTGGACACCGTGGCCGAGAAGTCTCCTAAGTGACGGCTTACGAACCAAGGAGGAGACCCCAGCGGGACTGTCCCGCTGGGGGTTTTTTAGGATAAGGAGAAGAATATGATAACCTGCAAGTTACGCGACAAGACATACAGCGTTGATTATATAACGGGCAGGGCGCTGAGGGAAATCGAACCCGCGGCAAAGATGCTGGCAGCTGCCAAGCGCATTACCGACCGCGTGGCCGAGGGGCAGGAGCCGGAGCCCTCAGACGCGGCCTTCAGCCTGGCCAGCGCCATGGACGTGATGGTGAAATGGTTCTGCGTGCTTTTTGGCAACCAGTTCACCCCCGCCGATGTTTACGACAACTACCCAAACGATAAGCTGATGCACGACATCGCCATCGCGATCATGGCCGTGCAGATGCAGACCACGGAGGGCCTGAGCGAGTTCCCTATGACGCCGGCAGCGAAGACAGGCACGAAAGCGTGACGCTGCCGGATTTTATCTATATGACATACGACGAGCTGCTGAAAAGCGGCTGGAAGATGAACGAAATAGACAGCATGGACATGCTGGGATACCTGAAGATAAAGGCGTGGGCGCTGCGCAAGCAGAAGGAACCGCCGAAAAAATACATTGACGAAATCTGGCCGAAGGGATTGATGTAAATGGCTGAGAACCTGCGCGACCTGGTGGTGAGCCTGTCGCTGGACGGGGACAACTTTTCGCGCAATATCAAGAGCATAAACGCGCAGATCCGCGAGGCAGAAAGCGAGTTCCATGCCGCGGGGGCCGGGGTCAGCGACTTTGAGGGTACCCTGAGCGGCGCGCAGGCCAAGGCCCAGATGCTGAGCCAGAAGCTGGCCTTGCAGGGGCAGGCCGTGGAGCAGTACACTCGGGCGCTGGACGCCGCGAAGAGTAAGCTTGCGGACAGCTACGCCAAGCATGAGCAGCTGAGCAAAGCGCTGGAAGAGGCGAAGGCCAAGCACCAGCAGCTGGCCTCTGCCCAGGGCGAGGACAGCGACGCAGCCAGGGCGGCGGCGGACGAGGTAAAGAAGCTGGAGGGGCAGCTGCGCGCAAACGAGAGGCAGCTGCAGACGAACGCGGACGCCGTGACGAAGGCGACGACGAACCTGAACACGGCCAAGGGCGCGCTGAGCGCGACGGAAAGGGCGCTGAGCGACACCGAAAAAGAGCTGGCGCGGCAAAAAAGCGCATGGCAGCAGGCCGCGGACGCGCTGGACGAGTTCAGCCAGAAGGCGACCAGCAGCGGCGAAAAGCTGACGAAGATGGGGAAGGATCTGACCGTCTCCGTGACCGCGCCGATCACGGCCGTCGGGGCCGCTTGCTATAAAGCATTCGGCGAGGTGGACGGAGGGCTGGACACCATCATCACCAAAACAGGGGCGACCGGCGAGACGCTGGAGGGGCTGAAAAAAAGCTACGAAAACGTGTTCGGGAGCATGCCCATCGAGGCCAGCGACGCAGCCACGGCCATCGGCGAAGTGAACACCCGCTTCGGCCTGACGGGCAAGGCGCTGGAGGACACGAGCCGGGAGTTTATAAAGTTCAGCAAGATCAACGGCACCGACCTGAACGGCTCGATCGACAGCGTGGACGCGATCATGACCAAGTTCGGCGTGGACGCGAGCGAGGTAGGCGACGTGCTGGGCTACATGACCAAGGTAGGCCAGGAGACCGGCATCAGCCTGACAACGCTGATGAGCAGCTTAAACACGAACGGCGCGAGCCTGAAGGAGCTGGGGCTGGGGCTGGACGAGAGCATCACGCTGCTGGCGCAGTTTGAGGCGAACGGCGTGGACGCCGGGACGGCGCTCACCGGCCTCAAAAAGGCCGTGCAGGAGGCCGCCAAGGACGGCAGGGACGCCAGCACCGCCATCACCGAGACGATGCTCGCCATCCGCAACGCCAAGGACGACACCGAGGCGCTGCAGATCGCCATGGAGCTGTTTGGCAGCAGGGGCGCGGCTGAAATGGCCAGCGCGATCCGCGAGGGACGCGTGAGCGTGGACGAGCTGAGCGTGAGCATGGGCAAGTACGCGGGCGTGGTGAGCGAAACCTACGAGGCGACGCTCGACCTGCCGGACCAGGCGACGGTAGCGCTGAACAAATTGAAGATCGCAGGCAGCGAGCTGGCGAGCAGCGCCATGACGGCGCTTGAGCCGGTGATCAGCACGCTGATCGACAAGGCGCAGGGGCTGCTGGAAAAATTCCAGGCGATGGACGAAGGCACCAAGCAGCGGATCGCCAAGATCGCGGCGATCGTGGCGCTGGTGGGGCCGAGCATCGCGCTGATCGGAAAGCTTACGAGCACGGTGGGGCTTGTGACCGGCGCGATCGGCAAGT
>JAEEGL010938754.1_pt1 | contig 14690 bp, 15 predicted proteins | sample 9134231 | NCBI WGS metagenome assembly JAEEGL01 (sample SAMN16246548, study PRJNA631951) | gut metagenome | biome: gut microbiome; feature: rumen; material: fiber-attached | host: Bos | place: Iran: Karaj | collected 2018-10 | reverse complement strand
CCTACTGCTTAGAAGGCAGTTGCTCTATCCAGCTGAGCTACGGGGCCATCGTGTCGGGATGCCCAGATTCGAACTGGGGGTCTCCTGCTCCCAAAGCAGGCGCGATAACCGGACTACGCTACATCCCGTGGTTTATTCATTAAAAAAACGCCTCTTTGGGGCGTTTTGCGGAGAAGGGGGGATTCGAACCCCCGGTACCCTAATCGAGTACGACAGTTTAGCAAACTGTTGGTTTCAGCCACTCACCCACCTCTCCGGGTAGTTGAGAGTTGAAAGTTGAGAGTTGATAAACTCAGCCTCACAATTTCTACTCCAAACTGCTTTAGAAATCGGCTGCAAAAGTACTAACTTTTTACAACCTGACAAAATTTTTTTTCCTTTTGGTTATATTTTGTTCTTTTGTTATTTCTTCTTCGCTTGATTTGCAACGCTTTCCATTTTCTTGCGAATCTCCTCCTCATCGCCCAAAAAATAGTGTTTCTGAAGCTCCATCTGGTCGTTAAAATCGAAAATGTAGGGCACTGCCGTAGGTATGTTGAACTTGATAATCTCGTCGTTGCTCATACCGCGAAGCTCCTTGACAATACCACGCAGAGAATTGCCGTGGGCCACAACCATAACGGTATCGTAACGGTCAAAAGACTTCATGATGACATCCTTGTAGTAAGGCATCAGTCGGGCAATGGTGTCCTTGAGTGACTCGGTAAGCGGTATTTCGGCGTCGGACAATTCCGCATAACGAGGATCCATACGGGGACTACGCTCGTCGTGAAGATCGAGCGCCGGAGGCTGCACATCGAAACTACGACGCCACAGCAGCACCTGGTCGTCACCGTACTTGGCGGCGGTGTCGGCCTTGTTGAGGCCCTGGATGGCACCATAGCTCTTCTCGTTCAGCCGCCAGCTTTTCTCCACTGGAAGCCAGTCCATATCCATAGCCTCGAGAACCTGATTAAGGGTGTGAACCGCTCGTTTCAGATAGGAAGTGAAACACATCTGCGGACGGAAGCCCTCGGCCTTGAGCAGCTTTCCAGCCTCGAAAGCCTCTTTGCGACCTGCCTCGGTAAGGTCCACATCAGTCCATCCTGTAAAAAGATTCAGTTTATTCCATTCGCTCTCTCCGTGGCGAATAAGTATCAATCGTTTCATTATTTTATGATTTTATCCTCTTTTTTCAGTATTATCTGGTCGTTGAATTTGTTTTTGTACGCCATCACACACATCAGCACACCCAACAAGATAAACGGAATGCTGAGCCACTGACCCATGTCTAGAGTCATCCCCTTCTCGAAGGCGACCTGTTCCTCTTTGACAAACTCGATAATGAAACGTGCTCCAAAAAGGGATATGAGCCACCATCCAAACATCGCGCCTGGACGCAATTTGCCATTTTTGCGGCAATACACCGCAAAACTAACTATAAAGATGATAAAATAAGAGAGGGACTCATACAGCTGTGTTGGATGCTTGGGAACTGTCTCATGATTGCGCTCGAAAACGATACCCCACGGGAGGGTAGTCTCAACGCCATATATCTCGCTGTTGAAAAGGTTTCCCAGACGAATGAAGGCTCCACCTAACGCAACGATGATGACAAGGCGGTCGAGAACCCAAACCGGATTGATATGCTGGTTACGGTAATAAAGCCACAGGGCGATAAGGATTCCTATTGCCGCACCATGGCTGGCGAGGCCCTCATATCCTGTAAAGTGCCACCCGCTGGCGTCTCGTCCAAAGGGTAGGATTATCTCAATCCAATGGTTTCCGCTGAGATAGTAGCTCGGCTCGTAAAACAGACAATGTCCAAGACGAGCGCCGGCCAACACAGCGATAAAGATATAGATGAGAAGGGAGTCCAGATATTTGGTTTCAACATTCTCGCGTTTGAAAATCTTCTTGTCCAGAATGATATAGCCCAGCAAAAAGGCTAACAAGAAACCCAAAGAATACCATCTTACTCCAAAACTGCCGATGTGAAAAATCACCGGGTCGACATTCCAATGTATGAATAGGTTCAGCATGGTTTATTTGGCGTAGTTTACGGCGCGTGTCTCGCGAATTACAGTGACTTTAATCTGACCAGGATAGGTCATCTCGCTTTGGATCTGACGTGACAGGTCGTAGCTGAGTTTGTTGGCTTCAATATCGCTGACTTTCTCCGCGCCTACAATCACGCGCAGCTCGCGACCAGCCTGAATAGCGTAAGTTTTTACCACTCCGGGGTAGGACATCGCCATCTCTTCAAGTTTGTTGAGGCGGTTGATATATGCCTCAACGACCTCGCGACGGGCACCTGGACGGGCACCGCTTATGGCGTCGCACACCTGGATAATGGGAGCTATAAGACTTGTCATCTCCGTCTCGTCGTGGTGAGCTCCGATAGCGTTGCACACGTCGGGATGCTCTTTGTATTTTTCCGCCAGTCGCATACCAAGTATTGCGTGTGGGAGATCTGGTTCGTTCTCAGGCACCTTGCCGATATCGTGCAAGAGTCCGGCACGTTTGGCAAGTTTAGGGTTCAAACCAAGCTCGGAAGCCATCGTGGCAGCGAGATTTGCCACTTCGCGGCTATGCTGCAGAAGGTTCTGGCCATAGGATGAACGATATTTCATTCGACCGACCATACGCATCAACTCGTGGTTCATATTATTAATTCCCAAGTCGATGCAAGTACGCTTACCAACTTCGGCAATTTCCTGTTCAATCTGCTTGCGGGTTTTGGCAACCACCTCCTCGATACGGGCGGGGTGGATTCGTCCGTCAGTGACAAGCTTATGCAGAGAGAGGCGCGCGATCTCACGACGTATAGGGTCGAATCCCGACAGGATAATGGCGTCGGGCGAGTCATCGATAATAACCTCGATGCCTGTAAGCGATTCAAGTGTGCGGATATTACGGCCTTCACGTCCGATAATGCGGCCCTTCACCTCTTCATTCTCAAGGTTGAACACACTCACAGTATTCTCGATGGCATGCTCGGTGGCGGTGCGCTGAATAGACTCAATAACAATCTTTTTGGCCTGCTCGTTAGCGGTCATCTTGGCCTCCTCAACGATATCCATGATTGTGTTTGACGCCTCCGCTTTGGCATCGTCGGTCATCATCTCCACAAGGTGTTGCTTTGCCTCATCGGCGGTCATTCCGGCGATATGCTCTAGTTTTTCAATGCTTTGCTTGTAAATCTTTTCCGTCTCGGCTTTACGCTTGTTGAGGACCTCTATCTGGCTATTGAGGTTGTCACTTGCTGACTTGAGCTCATTGCTTTTTTTCTGAAGCTCCTCCACCTTTTGAGCCAAGGCTTGCTCACGTTGTTTCAGTTTCTGCTCCGATGCCTGGATTTTGCTGTTTCGCTCGTTAACCTGCTTGTCGTACTCACTCTTCATCTGAAGGTATTTCTCCTTGGCTTGCAGGATCTTGTCTTTCTTAATCACTTCGCCCTTCTCTTCGGCGTCTTTGAGTACCTGTTGGCTCTTGCTTAAAAGTTTGTTTCTCAGGATTGTCGTGGTGGCTGCGATTCCTGCTCCTGCTCCTACCACGATTCCGATGATAATCATCAATATAGTCATAGTAATAAAAGTGTTTTTTGGCGGAAAACACTCGTCAAAAAAATACTTTGGTTTCGGCAGCTACATCTTTGTAAAAAACCTGCACCACCACCCTCCGAGAGTTATTGGTAAACTCTGAATATGAAGGATTTGAGCGCCGGGTGTCTCAGCCATTTCCGCCCTCAAACACATGATGCCATGATCGGGGCGACCTACCCACCTGCGAGCAGACTCGGTTTGTAATTGGTGTTGAGTTTACAAACTGTTTTGAGTGGGATGCAGGTTTTGTTCCAAGAGTGAATCGATATCAGATAACTTCTGTATCAAATCATTATCTTTGAATCTTAGACTGTCGTTGGTCTTGAAAAGTTCGGTAACCTGTGCCAATGCAACCATTGCGAGTAGGTCTTGGTTGTCGCGATGTCCGTATTGTTTTTTGAAAATACGGGCTTGCGAGTCAATAAATGCAGCGGCATCGCGAAGATATTTCTCATCACTGGCAGGGATGGAGAGTTTATAACTCCTTTCAAGTATATTTACTGTCGCCGAACATTTTTCCATGTCAGTCTACTTTTGTCAATAACAATAGGCTTTTGTCGATATTCCGGATCAACTGGTTGATCTTGAGTTTTATTTCTGCCGAATCGCCTTTTTGGACAAGCGTATTCCTTAGTTTAAGTATATTGGTTTCTTCTTTTAATTGTGTTATTGTATATTGTTGGTTTTTAATTGTTTCTTTAAGTTCTTCGTTAGATTCGGTCGATTTTAGAAGCTGCTCTTTCAAGCTGTTGTTTTCCTCTATCAGCTTTCGGATTTTAAAGTCAATCCCGGCAAGGGCTGTCTCGAAATCGAACATCTTATGAACGTGGTTATTGAATTAGTTATTCTGTTTTTTTCAAACTGCAAAGTTACAAACTTTTTTTGAATTAGAAGTTTATTACTCAAAAAATCAATCAATCATTGTCACTTTGCATTGTCAAAATTCAGTTTATGTCCCATGCGCTCCTGTTTGGTTTTAAGGTAGCGTTCGTTGTATTTATTGGGCTCTATAACTATTGGAAGTGTCTCGACAATTTCGAGTCCATAACCTTCAAGACCACTGCGTTTGACCGGATTGTTGGTTATGAGACGCATCTTTGTGACTCCAAGATCACGAAGTATTTGCGCACCAATTCCATAATCGCGCTCATCGGCTTTGAAGCCAAGCTTAAGGTTTGCATCCACAGTGTCAAATCCTTGCTCTTGAAGATGATAGGCTTTCAGTTTGTTAACAAGGCCTATACCTCTACCCTCCTGGCTCATATAAAGGATCAAGCCCTTGCCCTCTTTCTCAACCATCTGCATAGCTTTGTGCAACTGATGGCCGCAGTCGCATTTGCACGAGCCGAAAATATCACCGGTGGCACAGCTGGAATGGACACGGACCATGACGGGTTCTCCTTCTTTCCAATCGCCTTTTTTGAGGGCCAGGTGCGTGGCGCCACTGTCAAGCTGGGTGTAGGCTATGAGTTGGAAGTTGCCCCATTCGGTCGGCAAGAACACCTCCTCCTCTTTGCGGATCATTGTTTCGTGGGCGATACGGTAGGAGATCAAGTCCTTGATGGTGACAATCTTAAGGTTGAATTTCTTAGCCACCTCCTGTAGTTGCGGCATGCGAGCCATCGTGCCGTCATCGTTGATAATCTCGATAAGCGCGGCACAAGGTCTAAGTCCTGCAAGACGAGCGAGGTCAACAGCGGCTTCGGTATGTCCAGCACGCACAAGGACACCACCGTTGCGGGCCCGCAACGGGTTGATATGTCCAGGGCGTCCGAGGTCGTCAGCCTTGGTGTTTTCATCAGCAAGGGCTTTGATGGTCATGGCGCGGTCGTACATGCTGACGCCTGTGGTGCATCCGTGACCCAGGAGGTCGACGGTAACAGTGAATGGAGTGCCTAGCAGGGAGGTGTTGTCATGGACCTGCATATCGAGGTTAAGCTCGTGGCATCGTTCCTCGGTGACAGGGGTGCAGAGCACACCACGGCCATTTTTGAGCATAAAATTCACTTTATCCGGAGTGATTTTTTCAGCCGCAATAATAAAATCGCCTTCGTTCTCACGATCCTCGTCGTCCACCACAATCACAAACTTCCCCTCTTTGAAATCCTCTATCGCTTCTTCTATTGTGTTGAGTTTAAAATCCATATACAATAATATATCTTTTTTGCACATTTAAATAAATATGCAAAAATAATAAAAAGAATTTTAACTATGGTTTTTATTTGTGCTCCTGATAATAGCGGAGACCTCTACGCACGTTTTCAATAACGGCGTTTGACGAGAATGTGGCACCGGCGACAGCGTCGACATCGGCATTCAGCGCCTCGTCAACGGTTTTACCGTTCCATTTATCAAGAATTCCTCCGTCAACCATATGTTTGAAGAATCGTGGAGTTTCACTGTTCTCGAGCGCCTTGACACTGACAATGACATTGTCCTTTATAGTTATAACAAGAGGTGTGGGTCCGTTATAGCCGTTGACATCCTGCGACAGTGTTGTGGTGTCTATTGTGTATACGCCTTTTTTGTGGGTCATCACTCCGTCATTGCAGGAGAAAGCGGTCATAAAAAAAACCGCGATTGTTAAAAGTATTATTCTGTTTGATTTCATTATTGTTAAGTTTGAATTTCTATATTTTGGCTCTTTTTACAGTAAAAGTCACTACCAACGAAGAGAGGAGCGTCACTACAATGAATGTCGCGGCAAAATCGACAAATCGCATAGCAACAGGGAAAGCATCGACAACAGCGTTGGCGCCAAGTTTGACAATACCGAAACGCTGCTGAAGAATACACACTATAAAGCCCAGCAACATACCGCCCACGCATCCCACCAAGGCAATTAGAACACCCTCGCTGAAGAACACCCTCCGTATATCTTTTCGCTCCATACCTATGGCCTTGAGAGTGTATATGTCTTTTCTCTTGTTGATAATCAGAAGTGACAGCGAGGCTATCAAGTTAAGGGTGGAGATAAGGACAATAAGTGACAAAATAAGGAAAACTCCAAGCCGTTCGGAACGGAAGATCTTATAGTAAAGAGGTTTCTGCTCATAACGGTCTTTCACCGTGAAATTGTCTCCCAACAAAGACTGTATCTGTTTCTTGCTCGACCGAACAGCTCGCGACGAGTGGTCGTTGAAACTGACCGCCAGTGATGTCACCTCACATCTGTCATACGACATAAGCTCTCTGACAAAATCAATGTCCGCCACCACATATCTATTGTCTATCTCCTCCTGTATGCTGAATGCTCCTGCGGGAACAGCATAGCCGTTGTTGAACGCCTCGTCGATGGAGAATCCCAACGAGGTGGTGCCGCGTTTGGGGATATGAACAGCCACAGGTGTGTTTGTCATAGAGTTGACACCCATTCGCATCATAATATTCCATCCGAAAAGCAGGTAGTTGCGATTCCCGTATTCAGTAGTCTCTTTCAGAATGTACTGCCCATCGGTCAGCATTGTGTCGAGTCCGCAGCCTATATGATAGCTGGCGTCGACCCCACGCAGCTGCACAATGGCCTCCGACTGGTGAAGTGTAAGCCATGCGTTCTCCTCAACTATCTCGGAAACCACCGCAACGTTGTCGACAGCTTTCAAAGCTTGGTAATCAATGTCGTCAGTGCTGAAAGTCTTACCCTTGTCGCTCTCTATTATCAATTCGGGATCGAAAACATTGAAGAGTGTCTGGGTCAACTCTCCAATGCCGTTGTACACCGACATGACAACAACCAAGGCAAGGGTACTGACAGCGATGCCCGCAAGCGAAATCCATGAAATTAGATTTATGACTGTCTTTTCCTTGCGCGAGAATAGATATCGCCGTGATATGAAAGTCGATGGATGCAAGTCTATTTCTTGAGCAAGTTCTCTATGTTTTCAATATAGTCAAGGGTATCGTCGAGGAAGAACTGCAGTTCCGGAATGATACGAAGCTGCTTGCCCTCTCTGAGTCCAAGCCGGCGGCGTATGTCGGCGGCATATGTCAAAATTGCATCGATGACACTCTGCGTGGTGGCTTTCTCTCCGCTTTCGGGCATATTGCCAACAGGATAGATGCTGATATAAACACGCGCTATTGATAGGTCGCTTGTAACACGTACCCGTGTGACGGTAATAAGCGAGTTGCCAATCTTGGGCTTCATCTCTTTGAGGAAGATGTCTCCGAGGTCCTGTTGGACAAGTCGCGAAATCTTATTTTGTCTGGTAGAATCCATTTAAGAATCGGAATTAATAATTGAACCTCATTTACAGCCTGATTCCCAAACGTACAGGCAGGAAACAGGTCTGCTGCGTATAGGCAAAAGCCAACTCGAGATAGAGGCTTAGATAATTACGTTCCATGTTGCGGTATACGTAGCGGAAAAACCAGTTGAGGCCCGTCGACAACTCAAAATAAGGCGTAAGTGTGTTGCCGTAAACTCCGTCGGACATCAAGTAACTGGCTCCCGCCTTGGCACACACCATCGGCGCCCACTGCATATCAAGCGGACGATAGTCGAAATCTACAAATGCCATCGGACAATGGTTGCCGGCTGCGAAGTCAAAATTAGCCATGTCTGATGGAAGAGCGACAAAATTATAGCCCAGACCGATTCCGACAAAGAAATCCTGCTTGATATTGACACCATTGATGATATTCGCGCCAACGGCATGCTGGAGGTTGTTGATGTAATAGCCACCGACACCCTCTTTGCCGAAGTTCATTACAAAAGGCATATATCCAAGCTCTGCCTTGAACATGTACTCCACATCCGAACGATCCTGACGGAACTGCGCATTGACTGGCATAACGGCGACAATGGCCAACAGTGAGAATAAGAATTTTTTCATGATATGCTGATTAGTTGGACACTAATTGGTAACGCAATAAAGAGAAAAATATTATTACCCGACTTCATTTCTCACAATACGGGCGATCAACAGATTGTAAGAGACCAGAAGTACCAAGGCAAGTGCGACCACTGCAATCCACACCCCATTGAACTCTCTCTCAATATTGAACATTCCCTCAACTTTTACCAAATAGACTCCTCTCACCCATACCGCGACAAGAGCGGCGATGATTAAGTCGGCAACAGTGACGGCGCTTATCGTCACATGGTAGAATCGGGCTATCTGCCCCGGTGTATAGCCGATATTATGTAAGTTGACAAACAAGCTGCGGTTCTTTTGAACAATAAGATTCACACTCATAACTATGAAAACCGCCGACAAGACAACAATTATCAACGCTATCACCAACACAAACAACATAGCCATCCTGAAGAAGAATGACAGTCTGCTCGACTCAAGCTCACTCTTGTTGATGTTCAGCCCGTTGGCTTCAAAAAACTGAGGTATGCGCTCGTCCGAGGCATCGGTGAATTCAACCAACAATCGGCTGCTGCGACTTTTACCGCCTGTTCCGAACTCGTTGTTCGCCCATTCGAGAAAATCCTCAGGGACAAGTATAGAATTTATTTTCCCCGACAGACCCACGATACGGCTGTTGTACACACGCCGCTTACCATTGCCTGTGACAAATATGTTGAACGTAACCTGCGACAGCATTGCCTCAGACACCACTGGCAGCGACTGACTCTCGGCAAATCCGAAATTGTATAGGTTCAGATAATCCTCGGGAATAACTATTGGCAGGAAATCAGAGGTGCTGTCCCACTTCCAATCTTCGCTCCGAACATCTATGTAGTCGTCGGGGACACTCTCGAAAAACAGTTCTGTGCTCATCCTCTGCCCGCTAAAACTGATGGCGGCACTGGTGTTAAACGAGGCGCTGTTGAACTGAGCCACTTCCTTTACAAACTCCTGCTTCCTCAACTCGGACAACTCTTTCTCGTCGAAATAGATATTCTCCTTGTTGGCTGTCTTGAACACAGTTATGTTTTTTGACACCGTGACAGTGTGAGCCTTGAAAACATCTGTCTGCTGTGTCAGCAGCGGTTTGAGGTCGACATATGCCTGAACAGCCACAAGCACTATGGACACACCGACAAGAAGAGTCAGCGCGTAACCGGCTATCTGGGCCGGAACCAAGGTCTTGCGTTGTAGTTTTCGTAACACTTTCTTAACAGTCTATTATCAAAGTCTATACATCTTGTCGAACGGGAAGAGATCTATGGGGTCGAGGGCAGTGACGATAAGACCCGCTTTTTGCCGCTCCACCTCGCTCAATATCAAATCCGCCACCAGACGAGCGTTGTCACGGTCGATATGACTGAAAGGCTCGTCAAGCATCAAGAACCGGAACGGTTGACATAATGCCCGGACCGCAGCGACTCTTTGTCGTTGCCCCAACGAGAGCGTCCTGACAGGTTGGTCTCTCTTGTCTGCAGGCATCAGAGCTACCAGCATACGCTCTATCTCTTCGTCAGTCTTGTAGCCTGTCAGGCGGTTCTTGAGTTGCACGTTCTCCATCGCCGTAAGCTCAGGAAACAGGCACAAATCCTGGAACATATAACTCATGACCCTGACCCTGAAATCAGGACGACGACTCTCGACCACTTCTTGATCAGAGCAAAAAACGATATCTCCGTCATAGTCGAGGCTGCTGCCATATATGAAGTTGAGCAACGACGACTTACCATGGCCCGATTTGGCGCAGACCATGTATCGGCAACCCTGCTCAAAGCAGACATCCGATTGTAGATATATGTCGGAACCGGACACCTCCGATTCCGACATATAACGCGGCTTGATATTATTCAGGATTATCTTCACTTAACGTTAATCGCTTTTTCATTCATCCCAGAACTCTTCGGGAAGGTCCTCGTCGTCAACATAGAACTCTTCCGTCACCTCCGGACAATCGCTACCGCCGAAAGAATCGGTCAGCTTGCCTAATTCCACAAGATTGTTGTCAACAAAATGCAAAGTAGAGAGTAGGCTGTTCTCTTTCTTGTCCTTGATATAGATGTCCCATTCGCCACTGCTGACGCTGTTCATATATAACTCACTATAATCAAGGTACTGTGTCAGCAAAGAGGCGATGTTCTGCGGAATCAAGTTGCGCACTGCGTCGGGGTAAGCGGCGAGGTCAAGATTCATGTAGTAATAGTTGCCCTTCTTTGCCTTGGAGGCAAGATCGCTCTTCAGACCTTTGCCGAAATCACCAGCGAGGAACTTCTGCACAGCCTCTTCACTGTTGGTGGAGAAGACGATTTTCTCCTTGACGGCAAAGTACATGCCAAAGCCCAGTCCAATGTCAGGTATCGCAAAGTAGCCGTCGCGCTGTTCCACTCCGGCATCTTCAAGCATTTTTCTCCATGCGTCCGCATCATTAAGGTCGCCGGCGAGGGCTATAAGGGGAATAACTGAACCCTTTTCGTTGGTAGCGAAATCATAAAGGGAGACTACACAACTTCCACCAACCATCTTAAAGATATCAACCAGGCTCTTGTCACCAACAACTGGCTCGTTGAAATCAACAAACTCATTATTCATATTGGCATACATCTCCGCCATCTTTTCACCATTCATGGCAATGGACATCAAAGCATATGAATTTTCGGGTATGTATTTCAGCAGGTCGCTGTTAAATTTCCCGCCATACATCTTCGCCCATTTCTTGCTGTCAATATTTTGAACTTCAGCGACAAAACGGAACACACCTTTGTCAAAAACTGCGTTCATATACATTGAGGCTTTTCTGAAATCCTCAATGAATTCTATGGGCAATCCCGTTCCTTTCAGAACATCTTCACCTCCGAATTGTTCAGCCATATTGAAAATGGACTCGTAATTCATCCATAAGCTTATCTCGCTACGCTTGGTCCAGTACTCGCCGAAAAACTTATTGTTTGCAAGACTCTCATCCTTCTTAAGGTCCATTATTCTTTCAACATCCTTTTGATTGCCACACATAACAGCGATTTTCTTGTTGTATGCGACATAGACATTGTCTACCAAAGCCATGCTGTAGTCCTTACCCTCGGTTTGTATCTCCGTGCAGTTGCCCTTGGAGAAATCCTTCAAGAACTCTTGAAATTTCGAGACTTTGTGCATCGCCGCTATGGCTACTACGCCAGAGCCATTGGGAGAAAAAGCCATGGTTAGGTCTTTCTTGAGATTCAGACCCGCAGATGTGGGATCCTTTATTATTCCATCCACCAATGCGGCCATCTCGGGGTTCTCGCTACGCAGCTCCTGACGGGCAAGTTTGATGAACGAAATATCGTCTATGTTCTTGATGTCTACCTTCTGCATCAACGAGCCAAGGTCGAAATTGATTACGGCAATTGCGTCCTCGGGGATATAGGCTGACACATTGGGTCCCTTGGAACACGACACCATCATAAGAACTCCGCAAAAAACGGCAATTAATCCATTGAATAGTTTTCTCATTTGTGTGGTCTTCTTTAAATGTAAATATTATTGAATTAGTTAACGAAAATTGTTTTATTTTATTGTATCCATTGGGATTATTGTTTTAATCCCTCCGTACAGAAGATGATGAGTCCGGCAAAGAATTGGATTATCTGCCGAACATCACCTTCTCGCTGTTGAACATTCTTGTCAAGCCCCAAACAGCGATACCGGTGTAGCAAACATTTGAAGCCAGACAGATAGCGACATTGGTCCAATCCAGTTCGTGGGCAAAAACAGATGTCATTACCTCGATGCTGTTGTAGAACGGTATGATGTAAGTAGTGAGGCTTTCCGGTGTGCCGCTCTGCATTAGCGGTAACAGTCCGGCAAGCATAACCACAATCATAAACGGTGTAATCATCGTGCCAGCGCTTTTCACGTCTTTGGCCAGAGCCGACAGCAGGCTTACAGCCGATGCCATAATGAGCACCGAGGCAAGGATGACAAGCAGCAAGGCGACATAGTCAGCGAAGGCGTAATTGAAACCTAAATCCACATCTTCACCGCTAATCATTTTTGGCAGCGACAAGGCAATACCGATAAAGCTCGATATACCACTGAGCAGAGCCATGCAGCTAAGCGACACAATCTTTCCAAGTGCCAGCTCGTTGCGACGCATCGGTGTGACAAGCAAAGTGGCGATGGTGCCGCGCTCCTTCTCGCCGGCGATGGCGCTGGGTGCAATAGCCATAGTGCCGCTAAAGAGCATCATCATAATAAGCATAGGAAGTATCTTACTCCATATCATTGCGCCGATAGAATCCTCGGTGGCCATATCGAACTGAGCCTCCTGGCCTTCCTCAACACGGTTGATGTCGAAACGGTTGCTCTGCTGGTTCTCATATTCATTCAGGAACATAGTCAGTGTGGAGTAAACCAAACTGCTGGCATTGTTGCTCGAATTGTAATAAATCTCCACATTCGGTGCCGGTAAGCCGCTCTGTGGGTCGTAGACACTCGTCAAAAGCTCGAAATCTTTTGGGAAACGCACCATGACGACGTTCAGATCCTCATCGCTGAGCATATCGATATCCTCCTGGCCAAAAGGCTGTTCCACAACCACAATCTGACTGTCGGTGGCAATTTCAGTTGCAAGGAACTCCGGCATATTCTCGACACGCATTGTAACGACATCGTTACGACCTTCTGTAACCATCTTGCCTATACCCTCACCCATCAAACTGTAGACTAAATAGATGAGCAAGCCCGGCATAATAACCGTAGTGAACAGCAATTGGCGGTCGCCGAAAAAGCGCGCAAATTCTTTCTTAATGATTGTCCATGTATTGTTTTTCATACCTCGTCTCCTTTCACATCTTTAAAAATTTCAAAAAAGCGGTCCTCTATGGTCATTCCGTTGCAGACCTCCTCCAGCGTACCGCAAACAATCATCTTGCCGTCTATGATGATGCCCACGCGGTCGCACAAGCGCTCGACAAGGCTGAAGATATGCGTTGAAAGGATTATAGTTTTGCCTTGGTCACGCAACTCCTGCAGGTAGTCCGTTACGGTGCGTGCCGTCAGCACGTCGAGTCCGTTTGTGGGTTCGTCGAAGATGATTACCTCTGGGTCGTGGACCAACGAAATAACCAGCGACAGCTTCTGTTTCATACCTGTCGAAAGGTTCTTCACCTTCACCTCGGCAAATTTGTCGATGCCGAAGCGGGCAAACATCTGCTCCTTGCGTACTCTTACAACATCATCCGGCACCTGGTGCAGGCGGCTGAAGAAATCAAAAAGATAGTTGGGGGTGAAAAAATCCTCCAGCTTCAGCTCACTGGTAAGGAAACCTATTTTCGAACGTACACCCTCGGGGTCATCGTTGATGCTGCAACCATCCAGGACGGCGTCGCCAGTGTCGGCTTTAATCAGCGTCGACAGCATACGCAAAGTGGTAGTCTTACCGGCACCATTGGGACCAAGCAAGCCAAATATCTCGCCGCGGTTGGCGGTGAAACTCAGATTGTCCACAGCCACCTTCTTGCGCTGGGTGGTGCGCTCAATCTGCTGTTGTTTTTTCGATAACGTGAAGGTCTTCGATAGACCTTCCACACGCAAAATCTCTTCCATTGTTTTTGAATGTTAATATGTTAATCTTGATATTTCCTTTATAAGTATGTTTTCGTTAATTCTATCTGTAGTTATAGTTAAAGTTAAAGTAATTAATTATTGTTTTTAAATCTATCTGAAGTTAATGTTAAGGTCATAGTTGTAGTTAACATTCATCGTTTAATCCCCTTGAAATATTACAGCTGGCCTTTGTTTTTCTTTTTCTCGCGCAGATCTTCAACAATAATGATAACACACCAGCCGGCAATAGTCAATAAAGTAATTACCACAAAGATATACTTCAGGACTTCGCATGCGGTTTTTTCCCATAGTTGGAAGCAATAGTCAAACAGTCCGTATAGTTCGAAGAACAGCGTTATCAGCGGCCACCATATAAGGCGTGTGCGATTGGCGTCGACAACCCTCGTGTCTTTCTGCCATTTCATCTTGCCGTCAACCAACTTAAACCCCATTTTCTGGTTCTTAATAATAGGCAGCCACGCTATGAACATTCCGCCGGCAAGGATGGCCAGCGAATAGAACAAGTAGCCGACATAAAATCCCGAGCCTTGCGTCTTTATCTGCAGCGCCATCAGTATGTTGCCGGCAACGACGACCATCGCTGCCATTGCGCAGCCAATCAGCGCAAATGTTTTCTTGGCTTCTATTGTCATTCGTTTACTCCTTT
>JAEEGL016929296.1_pt1 | contig 14691 bp, 10 predicted proteins | sample 9134231 | NCBI WGS metagenome assembly JAEEGL01 (sample SAMN16246548, study PRJNA631951) | gut metagenome | biome: gut microbiome; feature: rumen; material: fiber-attached | host: Bos | place: Iran: Karaj | collected 2018-10 | reverse complement strand
TGGAATATGGGGTTCGGCGTATTCGCCCCCGCCGCGGGGCACTCTATTAGAAGGTTCGGGCGCTATTCAGTTTTAGGCAGAGCTTCCCCGATTCTCGGGTTTTTGCCCTTCACCAATAATGTACAGGCGGTACAGGATTTTCGAAAGTCTTTTCTGATTTTTTTTAAAGTTTGGAGCTTTGCACAAGGCAAAGTTCTATTTTTTTACTATTTTTTCACATTTTTCCAAACAAATGTTCTGTTTTCTATTGCCTTTCCTGTCTCTTCATGGTAGAATGAAAACAGTATCATATCGAGAGTTGACGAAGGCAAGGTGATAAAAGTGTATTTTGAGAGAGCGGAACAGCAGAAGCGGTTGGCGTATATGTTTCATGAATTTGAAAAGTTTCAAGGACCGTTTTTAAAGTATCCGAAATATATCCACATCACCGGACCGCTGGGGTCCGGCAAAACAACTGTTGTGAAACACTTTGCCGAAGAACATAACGGCTTCTATTTTACCTGCCGGAATCTGACGGCGGATATGGCGATCCGTCTACTGTCAGAGCGTTTATCAGAACTGACCGAAACGGAAATAACTTCGAAGGGTTGGCAAGATATCATCACTGCCTTTGCTGTGAACCGTACGCATTTCAATTCGGTTTTGATTTTGGATGACGTGGATCTGTTTTTGCAAGACGATGAATTTCAAGAGATGCTTTTTTATTTGTCCAGCCGTTCTATTCCACGGCGGTTGTTTTTGATCATCGTCTCCCGGCAGATGAAGTTTAACGCGCCTTTTTTGGATTACGAAGACAGAGAGACCTTCTATCTCCATAAAATGAACATTGAAATGCGGTACTACTCCATCGCCGACATTGTAAAACTGTTTCCGAAAGCCGGTACCGAAAACCAGCTCCGTCTGTTTGCTCTGACCGGAGGTATTCCTGCGTTGGTGCATACGCTGCCGTCTGACATCGACGCAACTGAAGCACTGGACTGTTGCCTGTCTTCCGAAGTCTATCGCACCTTTGCCGAACAAGTTTTCCGTGCCCTGTTTCGTGCGCCGGAAAGTTACATGACGCTTTGCTATCCCATTGCGCTGGACAAACACAGGAACAGCGAAATCGCACGATTTGCCGGCTATGCACCGAACAAGTGCGACAAATATCTGAAGGCGCTGATCGAAGTCAACATCATCAAAAAGAACAAGAAGACCGGCAGTTATGACTTCGCAAATCTGTATTACGACTTTTGGTTCAAATATGTCTATCCGGGCAAAAAAGCACCTGCTCCGGAAGAAGCGGAGCAGGTGCTGAAACAACGGGCCGAAGAAGGATACAAGCAGGCCTGTATGAATTATGCGTATTACAAACTGGCGCGAATCTATACCGTTGGACACCTGAAAGAAACAACGGTGCTGCAGGGCGACGATCCGGAAATCAAAATCGATAATTTTGTGTTGGAGTTCGGTTCCGATGAAGGGTACTGTAAGGCGGGTATACAGTTTTTTGACGAGTCTTATCTTGGGAAAAAGGACTTGGCATGGATTCTTGACGAGATCGTACTCACCTACAGGCCGTATATGGATACCGTCTTCCTCTTCGTACGCGACCGCTACGTTGAGGGGATTATCCGTGATTTCAAGAAGCAGCATGCGTTTAATCACCTTTACATGATTACGCCGAAGGGGTTAAGGTATTGATCGTGAATCTATGAACCGGAAAATAAAAAAAGCCGCCGATAGACCACTAAGGCCATTCGGCGGCTACTTTCTTCTTCGACAGGTAAAACAAACGAAAGTATGTGGATAAAAAGGTATCACAAGTGCCACAAGTGCCACGGAAACGGGGTTTGTGGCACTTGTGGCAGGGAAATTGCCCCCAAATAGGTTGAGAAACTACTCCGAATCTATATTCATGTTGGGTATTAGTTTCATTCTTCACCATCTGTTTTATCTCACAGGCGATACCCACGGTGATTTTCGCCGGATCAAGCAATTCCGCCAGCGAATGAACACCACATCCGATGACACACTGATCATCCTCGGCGATGCAGGTTTCAACTACTACGGCAACTACCGTGGCCGTAACGCAAAGTTTTTTGTGTCAAGGTTCATTTTTATAAGACCGAAACGATTCTATATAACCCCTCAATTGATTTGCTCTTGTTGGATGCCTAAGTTTTCTAAACGCTTTTTCTTCAATTTGACGTATTCTTTCTCGTGTTACTGATAATTGATTTCCAACCTCTTCAAGAGTTTTAGCCTTGCCATCATCTAATCCATATCTTAGTTTTAGAACTTTTTCTTCTTTGGTAGATAGAGTTTTTAAGTATTCGTTCAACAAACGATGCAGCTTGTCTGCATCAATTTTGTCTATAATATTATCTTCTTCATCATAAGACAAATATGTACAATCATAAAACCCTTGTCCAATTGAAATCTCGTCGTCAGCATCCAGCATATCTAACAAATACTCTATGCTTTGATAAGGTTGTGTTAAACTGTAAAGTCTTTTTGCCTCATTTTCATCACACCCAAAAGCTTCAGTTATTTCAAGAATCAGGTTCTGGCATACCGTATTTTTATAGCACTCAGGGCAGCTGTGGGATTTTTTTAAATCAGAAATAACAAACAAGCGATCTTTAACATGTACTGGAATGCAAAACGGCACATCCTTGATTTGTGCTTCTCGCATTATTCTTTGCCTGACCCAGAACGGGAAATATGTTGTGAAATGATCCTGTCTGCCGTACTCAAACTTGTCAATCGCAATGAACAAACCGTAAAAGCCATCCTGCATCGTATCAGCAAGGGGAAGCCCATAGCGGTTAGCATATTGTAAAGCAATTTTAGCAGCCACACGCATATACATTTCAAACACCCGATTTCTTGCATACAGGTTTCCATTCTGCGCCTGAGGAAGAAGGTTTTGCCACTCTCGCCGCTGCGGAGGCTGCACATTTCTCATATATTCTACGATATCGCATAGCCCCTTATCACGCTCGATTATTTCAGAATAAACCGCCCTATAGTCAGTCTGGGTAAGGTCTGTCTGCTCATCTCCGGCCTCATCGTCTGCTTCATCATTCTCCTCAAGGATAATAGCGCCTCTAGCAAGCAACCGATCGCAGACATACTCTATATCGAATAGGGGTATGCTTTCTTTTTGTAAGGTGTCAAAGACCTTATCCTCGGAGATAAAGCCGTTAGCAATATACTCGTTGTACAGTTTTTCTACAATTGCTTCATGCAACGGCTTTGCCCTCCTTTTTGTAATATTCTTAGTTTTTATCCTCTGGCAAGTTGGCAAAGATCTCTGATACTGTCTGTGTTGACCGCTTGATTATATCGCTCGTCAAACTCCTCAAGGAAATCATAGAGATTTTTGAGGTAGTCCTCTGCAGCGTTGACAGGCTGTATCAGTTTTTCAAAAAGCACCTCTACACCACCGCGAACATAACTCTCGTACAGTTCTTCGTCGCCGATAGCTTTTTCCGTTCCATAATAGCGAAAAGCTTTGTTGATGCGTTCGTTGAAATCGCTTTCGTTCTTTGCATCAAGGAGCATAATAAGTCTATAATTAAATCGAAGGTTCTGCTGCTCCTTCATCAGCTTGTCGGGAAAGATCTTTGTGGAATCTCCTGTTTTATCAAGCGTGGCCTTTCTCTGATACAGAAAGCCGATAATAGGAGCAATAGCGTAAACATCGTAGTTAGTCGCAAATAGCTTATGGCGATTCGTATCATAATCTGCCGTAAGCTTTATAACATAGTCGCAATGCTTTCCGCGAAACGAATACTCTTTATCAAACATAGTAATCACCTCGTTACCAAGTTGGTTTCAAACTCATTCAGCTTGTCAAATTCATATCTGCTGCCCACCTTATTACCCATATAGGTCTCGGCAATCTCCCCATCAGTATCCTTGATGAAAATGATTACCTGCTCGGCAACGCTCGGAAGCGCATCACATACGGTGCGGATTCTTGTCTTGTCAAACGCTGAAAGCGGAGCGTCCATCACAAGCGGGTAAGGCTCAGAGACGAGCATCTCATTTTCGGGATTTTGGCTTTGTCTCGCCATCTTAATGACACCAGCAATGAAGGCAAAGATCACCGAAATGCTCTGCGCAGTAGAAGTTTCAACGTCGCTGTCTGCACCTTCAAACTCGTTGACGATAATCTGAATGTTGTACCTGTCATCGATGCTCAAAGAGAAGCCTCCATTATAAATGCTCTTGAAAATCTCGTTAACTGTCTTTTCAAGCTGCTCTCGGGTCTCCTTTTCCTTTTCGACATACAGTTGATTAAGTATATCATACATATACTGCGCATATGCCTTGTACACTTCGATCTTCCTGTTGTTATCATCCTTCAAGGAGAGTTCATTACGTTCCGTTTCACAACGGGTCTTTTCTCTCTTCAGACCTCCTAGTCTTTCAGTAAGGGTGCGTTTTTCTTCGGCGAGCTGCTGTAAAGCTCGCCGATAAGTACTTAGTCTGGCTTGAAGTTCACCTACATTTTTTAAGTTTTCAAGTTGTTTGTCAATCTGCTCAACCCTTGTTTGAAGTTCAGAGTAGTTTGATTCAAACGTTCGAACAAATCCATAGGAAGTGGTGATATCCTCAAAGAGCGTCTCCGCATTGTTCGTGCGCAGCTCACATTCACGTACGAATTGAGCAATTAATGTCCCAATAGATTGAGGTAAAATAAAAGGCAATAAATCGTTCAAATGCTTATATATATCGCTTCCAAAGGTGATATCGGCGCCGCAGATACACTTTCCTCGCTTAATCAGGTATTCAATCGTTTTGTCTGTAATATCAGGGATACCCTTGTCGATTTTGTCTGCCCGAGACAGTTGAGTAAGTGCGTCGCTCATCAGCTTTTTGGCAAAATAAGAATGTGCCTTGCCGCCAAAGGTTTTCAAAACAGACTCCTCACTGGATGCTTTGTTGGTAACCATTTTCCTCGTCTCACCAACAAGTCTGTCACGTTCGCGAGCAAGCGTTTCGCTCTCAGCGTTTGCCCGGATCGCAACTTCCAGTTCAGTCTTCTTCTCGTTGGCGATCGCTTCCTCGCTTTCAATAGCAGTGAGCCGTTCCTCGATTTTGGCTATCTGCTTTTCGTACGCCTCAATATCCCTGGTGTACTGTGCAATCTTACTGTCGCTCTTAGAGTCGTAACTGTCGTTATAAAGTTTGATGACGGAAGCGCGTGACTTTCCGTTGAGGTGGTTGAGAGCTGCCTGAAAAGCGTTCAAGCCGAGCAAACTGCGGACGGCCTGGGCAAATTCAGAACTTTTGCCACGGCTGATCTCCTTACTCATATTCCCGATACGCTCACCATCAAAGAAGAAATATCTCGACAATTCTTTGGGCAAGATTTCCTTCATCCGGATTTCCGTCTCTAAATCCGGAACATATTCTCTCTGCCCGTCCTTACCTTTATAGGCGATCTTAAAAGTAGCATTATTCGACTTTATCTTTCCGTTTGCATCCTTTGTATACCGCTGCTCACGAATACAGAGATAGTCAAAGCCATTATGCTCTAACGCGAGTTCAACGCACACCTTTTCCTCCGAGCTTGGTGCCATACCCAAAGCTGTCGATTTGCAGAGAACCGCCTTGTCAGCAAAATCTGTATCTCCATAAAGACACCAGGTGAACGCCTGTGCCAGAGTTGTTTTGCCGGCTCCGTTTTCACCCATTATGACCGTAACATTGCGATCCGAGTCAGTCGAGAAGGTTATGCTCTGTTCACCCTTGAACTGGCGGAAGTCTTTGAGCTTTAGCGATTTTAATAGCATTCTACTTCCTCCTCGATCATTTTCTTGATTTTACGAGCCATTTCGACATCATTGAACTGCTTCGTTTTGATGTTGTTCTTCTCTTTGATAATAATTTTTTGAAGCATTCTCTGTGCCTTTTCGGTATCCACTTTGATACCATTAACTTCTATTTTGTCACCACTCATAGATATTGTCCTCCTCTGACTTGACGTCATGAATATCGTGTATTCCGTATGCGTCTTTGATTTCGTCTATAAGACTTGCCGATTCAACAACATTGACTGCAAGCCTCGAAAACTCTTCAGCCCTTGCCACTTCATTCCTAACGAGTGTCAAATTTCGCTTCACCTGTTGCTCGGTGAGAGATGAAACCTCATCTATTGCATAAGGAAGCGTGATGAAATCATATATTTCCGCGTAATCCTTACCTCTTGCAAGTCTCAGAACTCTTCCTCGTCGCTGGATGTACTCTTTCGGGTTAGTAGTGCTTGCAAGAATGAATGCTGTCTTTATCATCGGGATATTGACGCCTTCATCGAGGCACTTGATCGCTATTAGAACCTTTAAAGTATCGCTAAGCGAGAATTCTCGTTTCAGGACTTCGCGTTCCTCAACATCCTCTTTTGATGTAAACTGCGATACTTCCATTTGGAGTTTGTTTCCCAAGAGATCGGTTACCTCATCGATCTGTCGGAGATCTTCGTCGTCAACATCAGAATAATCTTGTTTTTGCTGAAGGCCTTTTGTCGCACCGCAATAAACAAGAATATGTTTATCGTCTTTGTATGGTAAAATTGCTTCTTCCAAAGCTGAGAGTTTTCCTTTTGCTCCTGCAACAATCCTTGCTCTTTTAAGCGCCAAGCGTTTCCCGCGATCATTCAGTTTGATTTTACCGTTCTTACCCTTGATAATGCACTTGGCAATCTCATAACTCAGATTATCATAGGCATCAAGTTCATCACGATCCAATGTGACGATGATAGGATAGTATTTATATTGGGTTAATTTCTTTTCGGCGATTGCTCTTTCAAGCGTATACTCAATGCATTTCTCCCCGAAGAACGAAAACAGCCTAGCAGTTCCTTCTTCGTCCTCGTGTCTTTCTATGGTTGCGGATAGCCCGAGACGATATGTATAAGATTCATAAAGCAAGCAACTCAGATATGGTGCTCCAAAGTTATGCGCCTCATCCACCATCAACAATGTATCTGATCGAATTTTCAAAAGCTGTTTTTGAACATAATCCGATCCAAAGGTCGCATTTGTACAAATGAAGCAAAAGAACTCTTTGCCTTTTACCTTCAATTTTTGATCGCGAACTGCATCCTCAAGTCGTTTCTTCCAATCCTTCTGTGAAGAACTGCTGTATCCGATTATCGGTTTGATATTAAACTTTACGATATCCTCTACCCACTGCTCAACAAGGTGTTGATACGGGCAGACGATAATTGCTGCTAATTTATAATCGAGATTCTCCGAAAGGGTGGTTAGGGCACCGAGGCCGGTGTATGTTTTACCCGTGCCAGTCGCCATATCGAAGATTCCACGATATCCTCTTTTAGTCCATTCATTGATTGCATCCTGCTGATAGTCATGCAACTTGAAGTTATCTGGAAACTTCGGAAGATACGACGGCATAATGCCAAACGCTCTGTGAAGAATAGTATCAAAGTCTGGGGCAAACTCACGCTTATCCAAAGTGGAATCCGGGATCGTCCTTTTATATTTCTCGACGATTTCCTGCTTAAGTTCCGGGAATTCGATGATCTTAATATTGGGCTCGCAATCGTTCCAAATAGCGGCAAATGCGTTTTCTTTTGCCGAAACACGATCTTCTTCGCCTTTCCACGAGCAAAAAACGTCAATCGTTTCGTAGTTGAGAATCATCGCGGTTCCCGATTCATTCATCGAACCGGCAAAAGCGACCTTGTTTCCTTCTTCGTCTGTAAGAACGCCCATCTTCTCGTGGTACATTCCCATTTTCATGTCGTCCTCTGTGAAAGCAATTTTAATATCCAGAATCTTGTCTGCAATAAGATTGGCAAGAAGGTTTAACCGTGCCTTTTCAAATTCAGTTTTGCCTTCCTTCATCTCTCTGCGAATCGCATTTTTGACAATTAAATCGCGCTGCTCATAACCACTGCGAATAGCCTGAATGTCTTCGTCCGATAAATACGGCGAAGCTACAAGTTGGATTCTTCCGCCACGTTCAGCAAGCGAAGCGATCCCTTTTGATATCTCCACCAGAATCGACGAGGAGAAAAAGCCCACAGCTCTTTGGTATTTCACAGCGCAGCTTAACAGAGGAACATAAAAATCCTTTGCAACGTTATCAAGCAGAGAGCGGTATTCACTTTTTATCGTTAGATCCTTAAAGCTCACTGTGCAACTTCCTCCGCTTTTTATACTCGGCTAAAGTTGGAAAACGTCGTCCGTTATAAAACTCATAATACTTTCTGAGCGCGTTAGAGACATTTCCGTTTGTGTCCTTCATCTCATGTTTTATTCTGAGCAGAAGTTCATATGTGGCGCAATCGTTTTCCATAATCTCGTCTAAAGCAACAGACAGTTCTCGCTCGATTTGTCTTGCCTTGCTTACTCTTGACGATATCGTCTTTGTTTTACTCTTGATGGCATCGTCAGCGCGAAGAAACTCTTCAAATTCTTTTTCTCTCATATTATCACCTACGAGTTCTGTTCAATGTAATCAAGTGCCTCTTTGAGCACTTCAAAATCCTTATCGTTATTGAAATAGCTTACACTGAATCTAACCGTTCCCGAGGGAAATGTGTTAAGGAATATATGAGCAAACGGAGCGCAATGAAGTCCGGTACGGACCGCAACATTATGTTCGCTTAGTATATTACCGATGTTATCGCTGCTGTATCCATCAAAGACGCAGGAAACAACACCTATTGATTCCGCATCTTCGGTCGAAATCAGCGATATATTCTCATATTCGGAAAGCAAAGCGACAAGTTTTTTGTGGTTCTCCTGCTCCTTTGCGTAGATTTGCTCAACTCCCATACTCTTGATCCATTTGAGCGAGATGTTTAGTCCCGATATAGCCAGAATATCCGGGCTTGCAACTTCATAACGCTCAGGAATGGTTTCCGGCAACTCCTGATTTGCGGAATCCACGCCGGTACCTCCATAGAGAAGCGGATCCGGTTTGACGATGAAACTGCTGATAACACCGGCAACGCCCAAAGGAGAATAAAGGGTTTTATGGCCTGCAAATACTGCAAAATCAATATCGTCGGTATTAAGGCTTATATCAACCAATCCTGCCGTCTGACACATATCAATTACATTGATAGAACCAAACTCTTTGGAAATCCGGCAGAGCTCAGAAACAGGGGAAACGATGCCACAGACATTGCTTGCATGGCTGATGATCATCCAATTAGGCTTACTTTCAGCAAATTGATTGCGGATTTTTTCAAAATCATATTTCATCGTTTTGCGGTCAATAGCAAGAGTCTTTATACGGATATCGTAAAGACTTTGAAGGTGTGTCAATACGCGGGTAACGGCATTATGCTCAAACGGAGAAATATAGATATTGTATCCATCCTTGACCGGGATACCCCTGAGTATCAGATTAAGCGCCTCCGTCGCCGTATGCGTGAAAACAACTTTTTTCGTCGGACAATGAAAAAGCTCCAACAAGAGTTCGCGGGTTTCTTTAACCAATGCAGCTGCCTCAGAAGCAAGCTTATGCTGTCCGCGTCCAACGTTTACCCCGCATCGCCGGTAGAACTCGTTTGTAAACTCGTAAACACATTCCGGCTTGGGGAAAGTTGTCGCAGCATTGTCAAAATAAGAGTAATCATTCATTGTTTTCATCGACACTTTCTATTATCTGATCAATATCATCGCGGCTTGAGAGTTGGTTTAAGGACTGCAAATCCATAAACATTTTATCGATTTCTTTCTTGGATAAAACATCTCTATGCCAATAATATAGAAGAATAGTTTCCGTCAAAGACTGGTTGTTCATAATCATAGTCTTCTTATCTGGATTCCATAATACCCGATGCCATATCGTTTGGTTGAGATTTAACAAAGAAAGCGGGAATGACTCAAAAATTTGTGAAAACGACTGACTGCTATATGCTTTAATTCTTGTCGCAGCCTTTGTAAATGGCAACAAAGCAGCAGGCCTAAAGAGTATATTTCCACCATCACGGTTTCTAAGCGTTTCCGTATTTGCAGGCGCGTCGAGGTAATCTTTAAAATCATCAAAAGAATCAGATAAGCCGTTCCAATACTCATTACACAAATCAATAAAGCTTTTAATTTCCTCATCTGAAGGTCTAAATCTGATATAGGTGTTTGTTTTACTTCCACCCCTTAGCTTCTTTCCGTCTGAATTCTTTACTTCTTTGTTTTTTAAGAACAAATCGAGCAATGCTTTATTACACTCGTAAAAGGTGATAATAGTAGTAAAAGCATTAGTGTTGCTTTCAGGTATTGCTTTTGTTTTGGAGTCAAGGATCCGATTATTAGCAAACAATTTGTGGTTATCTATTAATTCTCTTGATGCAATCGCAATAATATCATCTTCATCCAAAGCAATAATATCCCTCATAGATACCGGTTTAGCATATCTATTTAACGTGCTGAACAACCGTCTCGCACGCTGCATACCATTGGTATCTTTTCTGTGTCCAATAAAAACAACGGGAATGGTTTCGTCTTTAAACTTTTGGGAATCAAACATTACTTTTTTTATTCCCTCAACCCGATGTTGACCGTCGATTGGGAATATTTTTTCACTGCCTGAAAACTCCAAAACTCCCAGCCCAATATACTCATCAGTATCTTCCGTTTCTAGCCTTACTTCATGCCATTTGGGATCACCGTCATAAACAGCCAGTATAAGAGCGTTAAAAAACCTGTCATTTTGCGTCTCAATATATGACGCAATATTCTTGTAGTTATCTGTGATGCTCCTCTGAAGCATATCTCTCAGCAATTTTGATTTATGCAATTCATCATCGATTCTGCTGACATATTTATCAACCTGAGAAAAAGATAAGGTTGAAACATAATATACCCATGATCCAATTTGCGCTCGGATAGCTGGTATTCTCATCTTCAATCCTCCTAACAAAATGCTGCTATCATCGCTTTGTTAAGTGTTCCGGGATAATCGCTATTGCACGGTGGAATAATTGTCCGTATTAGTTCTTTTTCTAATGCGCATATTGTTGCGTTATCGGTTAATGGAAGATATCGTATGTAAAGATCTTTACCCCATGTTTCGCGCATTAACAATATGTCACTTCTTTGATCATGTACATATTCTCGAAATCGTTTTCGTAAGTTTTGCGTTTCCGTATATTGTACCCTTCCAACATAAAGAATATATTTATGAACACAAGGAACAATATCCGGTTTAAGAACAAACACATATATTCCACCTTTATCGTTTGGAACAGTATTTATACTTTCGTTTATTTCTGTTGCAGAACAGTTTAAAAACTTTATTTCTTTCCACTCGTCTCTATTTACAATATCATAGAAATCGGCATTAAAGCTTTCCCAGCAGTTCTGAGGATTAAGAGTAAAATGCAAAGTATTGTTCTGAATAGCTCTGCACATATCTATAACTTCACTCATACATTTCGCCTCTCAACACAACTTTTCCAATATCTCAATCAGAATCTGACGTTTTTCCTGTTCGGTGATTGCTTGACCCATTTCATCAATAGAATTTGTAATCTCGTTGTAGAGCAACTTGGCACGGTCGCTGTATTCGCTTTTAGAGAATGTTTTTACTACTTCTGAACCGTCGCTATTTGTCGTAATTAGCTTATAAGTATCTACAGAGGAGGTGTCATTTATAGTTCTGCTATCGTACTTATCAACGATATCCTTGAAGGTGATTAGATCCTTGATGAAAGTCTCAATCATAGCTTCATTCCAATCCTCTATGCGAAGCGAAGTGATGGCTTTCGTCAGTCTCTGGACAAATGCGCCTTCATCATTCGATACTGTTTTGATTATTTCAAGCGTCTGGTTTTCGTTGTTAGAGAATAGATGCTGCGTTGTTGTCTCTTTAAGCGATGAATACCAGTCTTTCATGACAGAAGTAAGCGAGCCAACCGGGGTTGACCCCTTAGACGCGAACATTGTTTTCACATCGCCCACAAGAGCTTTTTTAAGCGCATCAACTGCATGATCATATTCGTTCTTAGTCTTTGCGACATTTTCAGCGATGTCGGGCGAAAACTCTGTATATCCAAAAACTCCTTGTAGCTTTCCGAAAAGAAACTCTCTTGGATTAATATCAAGTTGTTTCAGGCTGTTTACATATCTTTTGTGGCTACCAATAATGCTCTTAAACACGCCATTCCCAGAATAGCTCCTGGTCATTTCCTTAGCGTATTTAGGCAAGGACATATACCATCGATTCATCGCGGAAACAATGTAAGCAAAGCTATTGTAAGCTTTTTCGGGCTCACGAACATACTGTTCAAAAATCTGCTCAAGTCTGCCCATATACATGGACTTTTCCTCACTCCAGTTTTCCAGAACGATGGAATACCTTGAAGGATCATCATTGATGCTATTCAACAGGTCAGCAGATATTCGTTGTTCAGAATCGCCACGTTTGATAACGATGTTACTTCGATTTTGATGAATGACAAGAGCGATATAGATTGGGATAACGCCAAGCTTAAGACCAATTCCATACTCAGACTTTGTAAGTCTTTCATACAGATCGCCAAAACTCTGCTCGCCGTTAATCCCCGCATCTGCAATAAACGCCTGAATAGTATATAAAACATAACGAATATTATCGTCATCGGGCTCAGAAACAATGGTCGGTGCTGTCGCTAAATCAGTAATCAATCCTGTTTTAATCAGGGTGCTTCTCATAAAAGACACATCCTGACCGGTTCCGACAAGACCGAGATTCGGTTCCAACTCAGTGTTCAGCAAGGCGGCGAGGAGTTTTGAACGGCTATTAATTGCAACGGTCGGCAATACGTTTTTATTTATTGATTCATTGTTGATTGTTGGAGCGTGAGGATAAAGCTTCTCGCAAATATCAGATAATAGCGCGGACATCTGGGCCTTACGGAAGATTGCTTTTTTCTTACCATCGTGGTAGTACAAGGCACCGTCATTCTCCGGACGAGCATAGGAATTGATAAAGGCACCTATTACCTCTTCTAGATCTTCGATGTAAATATCGTATTCATCGCGAAGCAAGTCATCATCAGTAACGAGCGCTTTCAGTTCTTTGACGGCGTGATATTCCAAGGCAACCTTTTCAATATTTGTATATTTCTTGGGTAGACAGAAAACCACACGCTCTCCTGCCGCGAGTGAGGGCATAGCACGGTTCAGCTTATCTAAATCTTCTTTACAACTTGGAATAACAGCATAAACAACTCCGTCCGCTGCTGTATTCTCGATTTTCAGAGACCAGTTCTTTGTTGCCCAGAACTCGGCGCTGTCAATGAACAAGAAGTCAAAATAGCGTATGATCTCGTGATCATCATTATATCTGGTTGGATACATAAAACTGTCAAAGGATGATTTGTTCAGAATATCCTTGACGCCGATAATCGAACTATCAAGAGCGATGCGTTTGGCAATCTCCTGCGGAATATCAACGCCACTGCTCTCCTTAAGTTTCAGGTAATTGTTGCTTCGCTTTAAGTAAACGATACAATCCTTATTGATCAGGTCTTCAAGCGCATCGCTGATTACCTTTGTATCGGAAACGGTCTCTCTGAAAGCATCTACAATGACGTTATAGACCGGCGGCATTTTTTCAAACTGTTCCACCATATAGATCAGCGAAATTGTTTTGAGGATCTTTGCACTGATCGAATCAGGATCGACCTTTTGAAGGACATTCGCCGTCAGCTTGTAGATCTTGTGGATTTCACTTGTGTAAACCTCCTTGCGGAAAAGCGGCTCAAAATAATCGTAAACATAGTCAGGAGTGAGCATGGGAAAATCGCCTTCGGCATCATCAAGAAATGCGGAAAGCGTGTGTTTCTCCTGAGAAGAAAGGAATGTGAAGAGCGTTCTTTCATTCTGGGCGACCTTCTCCGAAAGACGCGGGAGAATAAAGGTCGAGATCGGATGCAAAGGATAGCACCCGTAAATGGCGGCTTTCACTCCGTCGTCATTTTTGCTGTCGATCAAACCGTTTGCTTTATAACGTTCTTCCAGTTCTGAAAACCGGTCTTTGTTTTCCAAAGTGAAGTCGTTCCAAAATGAGGGCTCTTTTTTGATGACAGCAGAAATGATCTCATACATCTGCGAGAAATTATTATGTAGAGTCGTGTGAGTAAATCTACCGGATACACCTCGCCAGCCGTCCACCTTTTCCTTCGGCAGGTTATTATCTATGTAGTTGGCAATATCCTTGTGGCAAATGAGCATCAGATGCATCTGCTTCTTCCCGCTGCGGGTACACTTCTCTGCGAAATCCTGAAGCAGTTTGATATCGCTTATCGTTGCGTTTTCAATGCTTGATTCGAGGTATTTGCTAAATTCATCATAAACGATATATACACCGTCGTAACCGATCTCAGAGAGCTTATCCACAACCTTCTCATAGAGCTCGACAACGTCAAATCCCAAAAACGGATTGAAGCTGCTTCCGGAGGTAAGACTGGGATAAAGATCGATGAATTTCTCATAAGCGCCGACATTGTATTCTTTCAGCGAAAGAATAAAATCATCGATTGGCGCATTTAGAGCAGAGAGAAACTTGGCGTATGTCTCAGGATATTCTTCCTTCCAGTTCTCGATCGCATTGACCGATGCCTTGAAATGGGTATCAGGCATAATCTCGCTAAGGTTTTTGTCGTTCAATGCCTGCTGCAGAGCATAGAGAAATGACTGCGTCAGACTCGAGCTGCTACCTGACACTACGATGGGAAGC
>JAEEGL013259412.1_pt1 | contig 14691 bp, 16 predicted proteins | sample 9134231 | NCBI WGS metagenome assembly JAEEGL01 (sample SAMN16246548, study PRJNA631951) | gut metagenome | biome: gut microbiome; feature: rumen; material: fiber-attached | host: Bos | place: Iran: Karaj | collected 2018-10 | reverse complement strand
TGCAGGACGTGCACTTCGTGTTCTCCGGACTTCCGTCTTCCTCGGACAGAAACCAGCTCCTGTATTCCTGGCCCAGGGTTCCAATTGGTGAACCGACGCAACTATCCTACGCACAGCAAGCTGGTGCCGATTCTACCCGAATCGTGCCATCCCTACCGCCCAATTAAACTTTTTATAAATCCTTCTAGGAATGGAGCCCTCGCTCCTCGGGCTCGTCCGCGCCTTCCGGCCAGGACAGCCGCCCCCAGGAGAAAAAAAGGGTTCAACCTGTTCGGGCTCAAGTTCTGACGCCCGGTTCCGGCGGGCTCTTTGCCCCGGGCCAGAAGCGGGCCGAGGCGGCCATCTTCAATTTATTATATCACTAACATATAGTCCATCCAGAAGGGCCCACATGGATGCCGCTACAGTAGCTACAGCCGTGCTTACGCTGGTCGCAGGGATCGGTGTTTTCCTCATAGCCTGCAACGCTATGAGCTCGAATCTGGAATCCATCTGCAGCACCAGACTGAAGAATCTGTTCTCCAAAGCATCCGACAAGAAGCTCATAGGCGTCGCCATCGGGACCGTCAGCACCGCGGCGATACAAAGCTCCGGAGCCATGACGGTGCTGGTCATAGGATTCGTCAACGCCGGGATCATGTCGCTCACGCTGGCGGCCGCGATGATATACGGGGCCAATATAGGGACGACCGTCACCGCGCAGATAGTGGCGCTGGGGATGTTCGGCTCCGATGCGATATCGCTGACGCTGATTTTCTCCGCGGTCACCGGGATAGGCGCGTTCATGAGCGCTTTCGGGAAGAAAGACTCCGTAAAAAGATGGGGAGGGGTCATCGGCGGATTCGGGCTGCTGTTCGTGGGTCTGAGCATGATGAGCGGATCCATGGAGGATTTCGCCCAGCTCAGCGAGGTGAAGGATTTCCTCGCCGGCATAGACAACCTGATCATACTGGTCCTTCTCGGGGCGCTTCTGACGGCGATCGTGCAGAGCTCGTCGGTCATGACTTCGGTGGCCATCGCGATGCTCGCCGCCGGGCTGATCGATCTGGAGCAGGGAATCTACCTGACCATGGGTTCCAACATCGGATCCTGCATCGTATCCATCCTCGCTGGGATGTCCAGCGGCCTCAACGCGAAGAGGACCGCCCTGATGCACCTGACCTTCAACGTGGTTGGGGTGGCCATATTCGTCATCGCCGGGTACGCCATCGGATTCGCCACAGGCGGGAGCCTTACCTATCAGACCCTGTTTGAATCCCTGTTCCCGGATGCGGTCCCCACCCAGCTCGCCATGTTCCACACCTTCTTCAACGTCATGACGGTCATCATCATGCTCCCTCTGACGTCCAAGCTCGTATCCTTCGTATGCAGGGCGATACCCGACAGGGGCGAGACGGCGCCGCAAGAAGAGGATGGGCCGAGGCTTTTCTTCATCAACGACTATATGCTGAGGACGCCGCCCATAGCCGTGCTCGAAGTCAAAAACGAGATAATCAACATGGCCAAGATCGCGATGGCCAACGTCAACCTCGCCTGCCACATAGTCTCCACCCTCGATTTCAGCGAGGAGAAACAGTTCCGGGCCAACGAGAAGGAGCTCAACTTCCTCAAGAAACAGATCACCAAGTTTTTGGTCAAACTGTCCAACCTGCAGCTGAGCGGCAGGGACAACGCCTACGTCTCCACCGGATTCCGCACCGTGACCGATCTTGAGCGCATAGGGGACTACGCCGAGAACATAGTCGAATACGCGGTGAAGCTTTCCCAGCTGGAAGACAGGTTCTCCGACGCCGCCCTCCAGGAGATCGAAGACGTCAGAAGCCTCATAGAGCAGCTGTACGGGAAGATTATGACGGCCTATGCGGAAGCAGACAGGAACGTCCTCAGGGAGGCCATGGCCATCGAGGACAGGATAGACGACCTCACCGACAGGATGTCCGCGGACCACATCGAAAGGCTCAACGAAGGCACCTGCAAGCCTGACGTCGGCGCGGAATACCTCTCCCTGGCGTCGGACACGGAAAGGATAGCGGACCATTTCGTAAACGTCGGCAAGACCATCAAGGAATATGCGTAAGGCATGTGGGAAACCATACGTCGATCGCCGTATCAGATGTCCGCATCGGATTTTATAGGTGAACCCCATCATCCGCCGATGATACTGATCAAGCTCGGAGGCAGCGTGATCACCGACAAATCGCAGTACCGCACTTTCAGCAGGGAAACCGTCTCCCGTCTCTGCAGGGAGATCGCGGATTCCGGCAGGGACTGCATAGTGGTCCACGGGGCAGGATCTTACGGGCACATAATGGCGAAGAGATTCTCCCTCCAGGACGGATACTCGGGGAAGGAGCAGATACCTGCGGTCGCGAAGGTCCAGCAGGACGTCAGAGAGCTCAGCTCGATGGTGATCGGAGAGCTGATCTCCGCAGGTATCCCCGCGGTCTCCGTGCCCCCAGGCTCCTGCTTCGTCATGGACGGCGGGAAGCTCGTCGCGGATAACGACGAGGCGATAAGGGCGCTCAAAGAGATGGGGATCATGCCGGTGATGTTCGGGGACGTGGTCATGGACAGGAAGAAAGGGTTCGGGATATGCTCCGGCGACCAGCTCATGGAAGTTCTGGCCCGCATATTCGATCCGGAAATGTCCATTTTCGTCTCGGATATAGACGGCCTCTATCTTTCCGACCCTAAAAAGGACCCCGGCGCCGAATTCGTCCCGGAAGTCACGCGGGAGATCCTGGAGAGGATATCCTCGGAGCAGTCTTCGGACGACGTTACCGGAGGGGTCGCCGGGAAAATGGGATCCATGCTTTCGATGTGCGCCGAAAAGAGGGCATGCATCCTCCTGAACGGGACGGTTCCCGGCAGGCTTGAGTCGGCGCTCCGCGGAAAAAATGTCAGGTGCACAACAGCGAGGGTCTGATATGGCTATACAGAACAGAAAGAACGACCACATCAGGATCTGCGTCGAAGAGAGGACCGCCCCGGGATACTGCTATTGGGACGACATAAGGCTCGTCCACAATGCGCTCCCGGAGATAGACGGGGACTCGATCGACATGTCCTGCGAGATCTTCGGGAAAAAACTGGAATTCCCGCTCATAGTGACCGCGATAACCGGCGGATTCGAAGGGGCGGAGAAGATCAACAGGAACATCGCGGAGGCCTGCGCCGAGCTCGGCATCGGGATGGGAGTCGGGAGCGAGCGCGCCGGGATCTCCGGCGTCTGCCCGGAAAGCTACTCCGTGGTGAAGGATTGCGGGGTGCCTCTGGTCATCGGCAACGTCGGCGCTCCCCAGCTGGTGAAGCAGAAAGGGAAGGAGGCCTTCGGCAGGGAAGACATAGAAGCCGCGATGGATCTCGTAGGCGCCGACATGCTCGCCGTCCACCTCAACTTCCTGCAGGAGGTAGTCCAGCCGGAAGGCGACACGAACGCGTGCGGATGCCGCGACGCGATACGCTCGCTCGCCAGGGATTTCCCGGTCATCGTGAAGGAGACGGGGGGAGGGATCTCCAAGGACGTGGCCATGAGGATCAAAGGCATAGGGATCCGGGGGATAGACATCGCCGGGATGGGCGGGACCAGCTTCGCGGCCGTGGAGCTCCACCGCGCCATGGATGCCGGCGACTACATCAGAACCAACATGGGCGAGACGTTCCTGGATTGGGGCATACCTGCGCCGGTGTCGGTTTCACAGGCGAAATGCAGCGGGCTTCCGCTGATAGCCTCCGGCGGAATACTCGACGGGATCCATGTGGCGGCATCGGTGGCGATGGGGGCGGCATGCGCGGGAGCCGCCAATGCGGTCCTCAGGGAGGCCTGCGAATCCGCCGAGGCCGTGAAACGCAAACTCACTCTCATCAGGGAGGAGCTCAGGGCGGCGATGCTGCTTACCGGCTCCCCCGATCTTAAAGCTCTCTCCAAGGCCAAGCATGTGATCCTCGGGGAGACCAAGCAGTGGATGGAATCCATATGATCGACGCAAGAGAATATCTGAAAAGAAAGTCCGCCGAACTGGACGGGCCGATACGCGACTTCATACGGGACGACGAGCCTCCCAACCTCATCGAGGCTTCGAGGCAGTACCCTTACGCCGGAGGCAAGAGAATGCGCCCGGCGATGGTGCTGGCCAGCTGCGGGGCGGTCGGCGGGAACCCGAAGGACGCGATGCCGCTCGCGGTGGCAATAGAATACATCCACAATTTCACGCTGATCCACGACGACCTGATGGACGGCGACGAGGTCCGTAGGGGGATGACTACCATCCATGTCGGATACGGGATGCCTACCGCGGTCCTGGCCGGGGACTGGCTGTTCTCCAAGGCCTGCGAGATAATCAGCAATATGGACATCCCTCCGGAGAAGGCCGTGAAGATCATGAGGTACGTGACCACGGCGGTATGCGACCTCGGGCGCGGGCAGCAGATGGACGTCAACAACGAAGGGAAGATCGTCTCCGAGGAATACTACATAGAGACGATCAAGCTCAAAACCAGCGTCCTGTTCGCGGCCGCGGCCGCCGGAGGGGCCATCGTCGGAGGCGCCGACGACGCCACTGCCGCGAAAATCTACGATTACGCCATAGATCTGGGGCTCGGGTTCCAGATGTTCGACGACTACCTCGGGATCGCCGGTGACCCATCGAAGACCGGGAAATCAGTGGGGAACGACATCCGCAAAGGGAAATGCACCTGCATGGTCACCCACGCGATCAGATCGATAAAGGACCCGGAGATCCTGGAGGAGTTCAAAGGCATCCTCGGGAAGATCGACGCCACCGACGCGGAATGCGAGCGCGCCAAGCAGATCATGAAGGACGCGGGATCCATCGATTATGCCATGGGCCTCGCCAAGAAGAAGATTGAATCGGCGGTCTCCAGGATTGCATTCCTCCCCGAAAGCGCGGACAAGGAATTTATGATTGCCCTGGCGGAATTCGCCATAAACAGGGAATCCTGAGGTCAGACGTCCTCTATCCCGGTCTCGGTTATCCTGTAAGGCGCCGACCTCCCTTCGGGGAGGCTCCGGTGCTTCATTATCACCGCAGCGCGTCTGCCTTCGTACCCTTTGTCCAGGCGCACTATGGTCTTGGCGTTGTGATGGAGAACATGCCCGCCGAGGAACTCCACCCCGCCGTTCATATTGCTGTATACCTGCGACGTCGCCAGCACCGCGATGTCGTATTTCCTCGCCATGTTGAGGAGGGCTTCGGTCTGCCTTATGAAATCGTTCCTCGCGGCCCCGTCGTCATACTTCAGGCGGTAGAACATCGTGAGGGAATCTATGATGACCGCGGTAATCGTCCCCGCGGAAGCAAGCTTCTCCGCCTTGTCTATGCGGTCGGACTGCTCCTCGAAGCTGTGGACCTGGAAGATCAGCACGTTCTTGACGGCATCCTCCATGCCAGCGAACACCTGCGAAATGCGGTCTCCGGAGAGCCCTTCGGAATCGATGTACGCTACTCTTTCCCCTTGGGAGACGATGCTGCGGGCGAACTGGAGGCATACGTTGGTCTTCCCCGCGCCGGCCTCGCCGTATATCAGCGTGACGCAGCCGCCTTCGATCCCCCCTCCCAGGAGGCGGTCGAATCTCTGGCATCCCAAAGGTATCCTCTTCACGGGGACCTCAATCGGCGCTGTGAATAAAAAGAAATTGTTTGGGGCGGGGGAGGGTATGCCCCTTCCCCTTCAGTTTTTGGGATCGTCGGAGGAGGAATTCTCCACCGGCTTCACATCGTCGATGCTGTAATCGACATCAGTCTGGACGACATCGCCTTTGGACATATACATAGGGACGGCCAGTATCAGCATCGCCGCATATGCGATGACGGCGATCGCGGCTATGGCTACGACGATGTATATCGCGATGGTCACTACGGACTCGAACACTCCCGGGACTGTGAGAGCATACGCGGCCAAAGCGATGATCGCTATCACTCCGGCCACGATGAGCAGGATTCCCAGCCCGGACTTTCCTGTCTTTACTTTCTGCGTCTGAACCATATACATCATCAGCTGCTGCTACTAGGCATATACGGATACAAAGACATCGCGAGGTCGCCGAGGGTCATGGACTGCAGTATCACGCGGCCGGGCCCGGTGAGGGTGGTCATGAACAGACCTTCGCCGCTGAACAGAACATTCTTCACGCCTTTGACGCTGCTGATGTCGTAGGTGACCGTGTCCTGCCATCCAACGACGTGGGACGTGGATACTTTCACGATCTCTCCGGGCTTCAGATCCATCTGGATAAGATCTCCGCACGCGTGCGCGAATACCATCCCTTTCCCCGAAAGCTTCTGGAGGATGAGGCCTTCTCCGCCGAAAAGCATGGATCCGAGCTTCTTCTGGAAGGCTATGTCCAACTGGACCGTGGACTCCGACCCCAGATACGCTGATTTCTGGCATATCCATGTGTTGTTGGTGATGTCGAGATCTATGATCTTTCCCGGAGCCTCTCCGGCGATGCCGACGGTCCCCGTTCCCCCTGTGGTCCTGAACTTGACGAGGAACATGCTGGAACCGGACAGCGAGCGCTTCAGACCCGCCATCAGTCCGCCTTCCATCTTGGATTCCATGTTCACATTGCCCGAAGTATACACCAAAGCTCCCGCCGTGGTGGACAGCTCCTCGCCGGAATCCAATTCGATGTTCACAACCTGAAGGTTGCTGCCCGAAATGTTATACCTCATGAATCTGGCAACCGTTCTATATGAATAAAAGCATTTAGCCCCATGGAAGCGGACAAACTGATGGGCGCGGAAGCCACGGTTTCCAAGGCATCATACCTCGGGCGCGAAGCCGCCGTAAAGTCCAGACCCCCCAAATCGTACAGGCTCCCGGAGCTTGACAGGCGCATAAGGACCGCCAGAACCAGGAGCGAGGCCCGCATCATGCGCGAAGCCAGGGAAGCCGGGGTCCGCACGCCATGCATCTATGACATAGACCTGAAGGAATGCTCCATCACTATGGAATATGTCGAAGGGATCACAGCCAGGGAAGCCATAGACAGGAATCCTGAAGACGCCGAAAAGCTGGCCGCGGAGATAGGCAGGACGGCAGCCAAACTCCATTCCGCCGGCATCTGCCACGGCGACCTGACGACGTCCAACATGATAGTCCGGCCTGACGGGACCCTATGCCTGATAGATTTCTCTATGGGGCGCACCAAAGCCGCCCTGGAGGACATCGGAATAGATGCCAGGCTGATGGAAAGGGCATTCGGATCTGCCCATGCGGGGCTTGAGAAAGCGCTGGACACTCTGATGGCATCATATCTTTCCTCCATGCCGGACGGCGATGCGGTAAGAAAAAAACTGGAAGAGATAAGGAACAGGGGCAGATACACATGAAACTGAAAGTCATAACGTCCAATCCCGGCAAGGTCGCCGAATACGCCAGATCGTTCTCGGAGCTCGGCATCGAGATGGAGCATCTGAGGCTGCCCTACGACGAAATCCAGACGTCCGATCTGAGCGAAGTCGTCAGCAAAGGCATGGACGAGATCGTATCCAAAGGGGTGAGGGATTTCATAGTGGACGATTCCGGCCTCTTCATAGATTCGCTGGGAGGGTTCCCCGGAGTCTGGTCCGCCTATGCGCAGAAGACCATCGGCAACAGGGGGATACTGAAGCTCATGGACGGCGCCGGGAATCGCGGAGCCGAGTTCAGGTGCTGCATAGGGTGCGACATAGCCGGCGAAAGGATAATCGTCACCGGGATCTGCAAAGGATCCATAACGGATTCGGAAAGGGGTTCGGAGGGGTTCGGATTCGACCCGATATTCACGCACGACGGGGAGAGGACCTTCGCGGAGATCCCCATCGAAGAGAAAAACAGGATATCCCACAGGGGGAACGCGATCAGGCTGCTGACGGAAGAACTTAAAAAGAAGGGCCTCGCGGAACGGTCCGCGGACCCGTGAAACATTTTTGCCTCTCAGCTGAGGAGCTCTGTGATCGGGGGGTTGACCACTATGATGCAGACGGCCAATGCGAGGGCCAGATAGATCAGGTAGTTGCCTATCATGGATTTGGATTCCACCATGTCGGGGCGGAATCCCATGAGGCTGAGGATCCTGGGCATCATCGCCATGACGCCGAACGACAGCAGCGTAGCCACGATCCAAAGCCAGTTCATCCCGCTTCCGAATCCGATCTTGCATATGATGCCGCCGACTATCCCGACGGCGACCCCGAAGACCAGAGTGACGAGGCAGACCTTCGTCCCGGAGATATCCTTCAGGATGAATTCCCTCACGTTGAACTCCGTGGGAGTGAACTCGTAATTCTCCTCGGGTTCCTCGACGATCAGTCTCCTTTTCTTTGCCATTGCGTCCGCATCCTGCAGTTCATTTAAATAATTATTGCGAAGCCCCGGACGCGATCTCAGGCGCCGAATTTCTTCTTGGAATATTTCAGGGCCTCGATGACCGGCAGCGGCTCCCCCAGAAGGAACGTCTCCAGCGCCCCGCCTCCGGTGCTCACATAGGAGAACCTGTCGGCGAGGTCGAACCTCTCCGCCGCGCCTCCGGTGTGGCCTCCGCCGATGACCGACTGGCCTCCGGAATCCACCATGGCTTCCATCAGGATCCTGGTCCCTACGGCGAAATCCTCCTTCTCGATCATCCCCGCCGGCCCGGACATGAAGCATGTCTTGGACGAACGTATGACTTTGGCGAACTTCTCGGCGGAAGCGTCGCCGATGTCGAGGGCGGGCTCCTTCGTCGGCATGTCCCCGATGTTGACGGAGACGCGTCTGCCGTCCCTCTCGACGGCCACGTCGACCGGGATGAGGACTTTCTGGCCGTATTTCTCCATGACATCCTTGGCGGCCTGGAGGTTCTCCGGGGTAAGCTCCTCGCTGAGGATCTTCGAGCTGGCCTGCCCGATGTCGACCCCTCTGGCGAGAAGGTATGCGTTGCCCACCAGGCCCACGAGGATGACGGTGTCGGCGGTGCCGTTTCCGAGGACGCGCTCTATCATATCGGACACGTCCCCGAATTTGGCGCCTCCCAGAATGAACACGGAAGGCCTGCGGGGCTCGGAGAAGATCGCGTTGAGGGCGAACATCTCCTTAGCCATCAGCCTGCCGGACGCCGACGGGACTTTGGCCTGGAATCCGACGAGAGAGCATTGGGACCTGTGGGAAGCGCCGAACGCATCGCAGACATAATAGTCTATGAGAGGCGCCAGCGCATTCACGATCTCCCCGTTGGCATGGGCTTCCATATCGCCTTTGGCGGTCTCCGAATCCAGGCCGCGGACGTTCCCCAGAAGGAGCACTTCCCCGGGCTTCAAGGATCTGATCGCTTCGACGGCGTCCTTGCCGATGACGTCGTCCACATACTTCACTGGGGCGTTTATATGGCGGGAAAGGAACTCCGAATGCTGTCTCAGGCCGATGAAATCCCACTTGCCTTTCCTGCTCTGATGGGCCAGGATCACCAGCTTCGCGTTCTTTCCCATCAGCTCCCTGACCGTGGGGACGACCCTTCTTATCCTGGAGTCGTTGACGATCTTCAGGGTCTGCTTGTCCAGAGGGCAGTTGATGTCCACCCTCAGAAGGACCGTCTTCCCCCTGTAATCGAAGTCCTCCAGCGTGTTGAATTCCTTCTCCGTGGGGAACACCTTCAGCTTTTGGATATGCCGAGGGCCGCATCGGTCTTGGCGACAGACTCGGCGGAATCCTTCTCGGCTTTGCACATAGATCTTATGCAGTCGATGTTCTCCGGGATGACGTCCGATTCCTGGTGGACGGCCTGATAATAATACAGGGTATTGCCGACCACTTTGATGCCGTCCTCCCAGACGACGATCTCGTACATATCAGATCTGTCGCGCCCGAGGTCTCTGGCGAGCTCCATTATCTGGGCGGTAGTCTTGATCCCGTCCTTGGACCTCACGAGCCTGACGCGGGACGCCTTTTTCAGGACCTCTATGACCTCCTCGGTGGTGGCCTCCGCCTCAAGCTCCGCGACTACGGTGTGGACATGCATAAGCGTGGTGGACGCTTTAATTGCCATCGTGCTTATGCTGAGCCAGGGCATGATGCTCTGGACGTCGGGTCCGTGATGGGTCGGAAGGCTTACGGATGGCTCCAGGCCGTTTATCGGCCCGTTCTTGCTGTCCCCGGGATCGGCCGCGCGCCTTACTATGGTGACGTAAGCGTCCTTTATCTTGAACGCCTTGTCGATGGGGTTCAGAGTCCTGAGCAGCCCGGTGGTATTGCAAGAGACGACGCGGGAAAGCTGGGCCCCCCACGATTCGGAATAGTTGGCGGTGGAATTGAAGGATATCCCGGTAAGGCTGTGGTCCTCGCCGCCCTGGAAGATGGCCTTTACGCCGGCGGCCTTGTACATGTCCCTGTAATATTCGCCCACGTTGCCCGGGGTGCAGTCGACGACGATGTCGACCTTGGAGAGCATGTCTTTCAGGGTCCCGGCTATCTTCACTCCGGCTTTGCCGAACGCTTCGACGCTCTCATCAGGAACGTAGAGATCGTATCCTTTCCTGAGCGCGGAGAGCGCCTCAAAATTGGGCCTGGTCTTGGTGACCCCGACCAATTCCATGTCTTCCTGCGCGGCAACGGCGGATGCGACCCTCTTTCCGATGGTCCCGTATCCGTTCACTCCGACCCTGATCTTCGCCATGATTAATACCTGGCTTAACGCTAATTATGTCTCATTAAAAAAAACTATTGAGGGGCATGCCACCAATCGTTAAGTACGCTTTCGCGGATGCCTCGGCATGAGATTCCTCGTCATAACGGACCTCCACCAAAAAAGGGCCGACGTGGGCTGGATCAACGAAGAGATCTCCGCCCGCAAGGCGGAATTCGTCCTTTTCCTCGGGGACATAACCGACTTCGGGACCAAAGAGCTGGCCGCCGAGATCCTCTCCAAAATTGATTCTGAAGTATACGCCATTCCCGGCAACTGCGACCCCCTCAATCTCCCCGAAGGGATAAAGAACGTCGCCAACGACATGCACGGGAAAGCGTGCGAGATCGGAGGATACAGGCTCATCGGCCTCGGAGGATCCAACATCACGATCTTCCACACGGCTTTCGAGCTGGAGGAAGACGAGCTTTATGAGGGGCTGAAGAAGAACGCCTCCGAAGGCATGATCATGATGACCCACGCGCCTTCGTACGGCGTGCTGGACCAGATCCCCTCCGGAATCAGCGTCGGGAGCCGCGCGATAAAGAGGATCGTGGACGAATACCATCCCATCCTCGCCCTGTCCGGCCACATCCACGAAGCCATAGGGGTCGTCGAGCAGAACGGCACCGTATTCGTGAACCCCGGCCCGGCCAAAGAGAAAAGATTCGCCGTCATCGACATCGAGGACGGAAAAGTCAGAGCGGAACTGCTCAGACACTGATTTTCATGGGAAGGGGATTCCCCCGCCCCATTTTTTATAAACCGGGCCGGAGCCCGGTTTCAGAAGGCCGCGTTCTTCCTCTGCCTGTACAGGATGTAGATGAACAGCGGGCTTCCGATGAGCGCAGTGATAGTCCCGACCGGAAGCGCACCGGGGAGAAGCCTGACGGCGACGTCCGACACCAGAACCAGCAGCGCGCCGATGACGGCCGCCGTGGGGATCAGTATCTTGTTGTCGCTCCCGACGAACAGCCTCGCGATGTGGGGCGCCACCAGACCGACGAAACCTATGGATCCGGTGAAGCACACGCAAACCGCGGTGGCGACTGACATGACCACGAAGCATAGGACCCTCAGCCTGATCGGGTTGACCCCCAGGCTCTTGGACAGGTTGTCCCCCGCGGTCATCACGTTGATCTTGTTGGCGACCGCCATCCCGAAGATCAGAATCATGATGAACGCGATGAATACCGGCAGCGAATCGGCCAGATCCATCCTGGAAAGGGTTCCGATGCTCCATTCGTAAATCTCGTGCAGATCCTCCGCCTCGGCGTTGTACTTCACGAAGGTCGTGAACGCCGAGAACATGTACATCATCCCTATCCCGACCAGGATCATCATCGTGGGGCTCATCTTCTTGAACGTGGAGACGAAGATTATGGCCAGCGCCGGGATCATGGCGAACACGAACGCGTTGACCATCATCGACGCGTCGCTCTCGCCGTCCACAAACGGGATGATGCATATGCCGTAGCTGATCGAAATGGCCACCCCGAACAGTGCCGCCGAGGATATCCCGATGGTGTACGGATCGGTCAGAGGGTTCCTGGTTATGGACTGCATCATAGCGCCGCATATGGCAAGCGCGGCTCCGACCCCGATGCCGCCGAGGGTCCTCGGGACGGTGCTGTTCATGATCCTCTTGTCCGTCATCCATCCCATGTAGTCCGTGCTTTTCTCGGGGACGTTTCCGCTGAAGTGGTTGGACAGGAAGGTTATGACGTCGTCCATGCTGATGCCGAACTTGTCTACGGACAGCGAATAGACTGCTATCGCTGCAACCACCGCTATGAAAACCAGGATCCACAGCGCGCGGCGGCGGGCTTTCCCGCGATATTCCGCTACTTTCTCTGACGGCAAATCACCACACCCCGCTCTTCTGCCTGATGATCAGGTACAGGAATATGGGGGCGCCCACGAAGGACGTCACCACGCCCACAGGGATGTCCGAACCCACGTCTATGTAACGGCTCAGTATGTCGCACGCCAGAAGGAAGAACGCCCCCAGCGCCACAGATCCGGGGATGAGATAGCGGTTGTCCGACCCTATGACCATCCTCACCATATGAGGGATGACCAATCCGACGAACCCCACTATCCCGACGTAGCTGACGATGGTGGCCGCGATGAAAGACAGCACGACAAGGCACAGTATCCTGAGCCTCTCGCTGTTCATCCCGAGGGATTTCGCGTCCTTGTCGTCGAGCGACATCAGATTCAGTTTGTTGGACAGGGGCAGTATGATCGCTATGCCGGCGATGACCGCGACGGTCATGAACGGAAGCGAATCCCAGCTCAGATCGACGAACGACCCGACCTGCCACCGATAGACTATGGAGAGATTCTCCTCGTTGGTGGACACCATCAGGATCGAAGTCAGCGCGTTGAACAGATACGAGACTGCGACTCCCGCCAGAATCAGGGTGGAAGGGGATCTGCGGAAGAAAGGCGAGAACAGGACGATGACGACCACCGGGACCATGGCGAGGACGACTGCGTTCGTGACGATCCCGACATCCGAGAACCCTCCGCCTCCGATGGAGAATCCCAGGGCGGTGGCTATAGCGACACCGAACAGGGCTCCGGAAGACACTCCGGTGGTATACGGGTCGGCCAGCGGGTTCTTCATGACGCTCTGCATGATGGCTCCGGCGATAGCCAGGCCGGCGCCGCACACTATGCATAGCAGAGCCCTCGGCACGCGGTAGTTCCAGATGATGTTGTCGTTGAAAAAGTCCAGGCGCTGCTCGACCTTGTCATAGGTCACCCCCTGGATGTGCTTTATGAAATAGTCGAAGACCTCGGCGACGGACAGGTCTCTGGTCCCGATCTGGAGGGAGACCCAGAACAGGAAAAACGTCGCTGCGATGAAAACCGCTATGAAAAGGAGCTTGCGCCAGATGTAATGCCCGTATTGCTCCTTGAAATCAGCCTGAACCTGATCGGCCATGGAAAACACCCGTCAGTTCGGACATATGCATACGGCGCCTTCCGGCATTGGGGCGCATTCGTCGGATTCCAGATCCTTCATCACCAGATGGGGCCTTCCGCCGTCGTCTATGATCTCCGAATCCACTCCATATACCGTGAGGACGTTTTCCCTGGTGAGGACCTCCGCGGGGGTACCGACCGCGAAAATGGCGCCGCCATGCATGAGAATGATGTTGTCGGAATATTTCGATGCGATATTGAGATCGTGGCTGATCATTATCACCAGGATCCCTTCATCGCGGGAGAGCTTCTTCAGAAGGCGGGATATCCCCAGCTGATGCTTCACATCCAGGTTCGATGTGGGCTCGTCCAGGAGCAGGACCTTGGGCTTCTGGACCAGACCCCTGGCCAGCATCACCTTCTGGTGCTGCCCTGCCGACAGCTCGTTGAACGAACGCATGGCCAGATCCTCGATGCCGAGCTTGGTCAGGGTATCATACACAATCTCCAGGTCCTCGTCGGAAGTCTTCCACCCGGCATGGGGATGCCTTCCCATCAGGACAGTATCGACGACGCTGAGAGGAAAAGTGTCCGAAGAGGAGTAAGGGACATATCCGATCTCCTTCGCCATCTCCTTCAGGGTGTAATCCCTCACGTTCTTGCCGTCGAGGAACACCGTCCCGGAAGTGGGATCCAGAATCTTGTTGATGCAGTGGATCAGGGTGGATTTTCCGACCCCGTTCGGCCCCAATATCGAAACGAACTGCGGCTCCTCTATGACAAGACTTATGCCTTTCAGCACAGGAACCGAAGCGTAGCTGAAAGCCATAGCATTTATTTTTATTTCCATGGTACCCGTGGATGATACTGCCAAGTAGATTTTATACGTTTGCTGTGGAAAGCGTGGCAGAACCATGGTAACGGCCCCCATGCGGAGGCCATATGGAAGTGGCCCGGGGGATTCCCGGGCGTTTCGGCGTCACTTGTGGATGACGAAGGTCATCGAAGCGATGTCCAGCTTGTCGCCGTTGAAGAATTTGTCGACGAGCTGCTGGTGCAGGGCGTCGGCGAATCCGGCGGGGACGATGTCGGGG
>JAEEGL013020796.1_pt1 | contig 14691 bp, 8 predicted proteins | sample 9134231 | NCBI WGS metagenome assembly JAEEGL01 (sample SAMN16246548, study PRJNA631951) | gut metagenome | biome: gut microbiome; feature: rumen; material: fiber-attached | host: Bos | place: Iran: Karaj | collected 2018-10 | reverse complement strand
GTTCTCGCCCATGGTGAACGTGCCGTTGGCGTGAACGTCGTCGGCAACGATTTCAGCACTGTATTGAGCGCCCAACTTGTTGGCCAGCTCCTGGAACTTGGCGGCATCCTCGGCAGTCCACCAGTCTACCATATTGCCGTTGTGGTCAAAGTTGCGGCCCTGGTCGTCAAAACCGTGGGTCATCTCGTGGCCGATAACCACGCCGATGGCACCATAGTTGCATGCGTCGTCGGCCTTGGGATCAAAGTAGGGAGCCTGCAGGATGCCGGCAGGGAAGCAGATCTCATTGCTCGACGGCTCATAGTAGGCGTTCACCGTCTGCGGTGTCATGAACCAGCGCTCCTTGTCTACAGGCTTGTTCAACTGGTCATATTCATACTCGGCTTGGAATTCACGGGCGGCCATGATGTTCTCCCAATAGCTCTTGTTCGGGTCAATGTCCAACTTGCTGTAGTCAAACCACTTGTCGGGATAACCGATCTTGACCGTGAAACTGTTGAGTTTCACCAATGCGTTGACCTTGGTCCTGGGACTCATCCACGACAGGGTGGCGATGTGCTCGCCCAAGGCCTTCTTGAGGTTGTCCACCAGTTGTTGCATCTTCTTCTTGGAGTCGGCGGGGAAATATTTTTCGACGTAGAGCTGGCCCACAGCCTCGCCCAGCAGGGTGTTGGGCACGTCAAGCGAGTGTTTCCAGCGCGGCATCTTCACCTGCTTGCCCGACATCGCACGGCTGTACATGTCGAAGTTGGCATCGGCAAAGGCGTCGCTCAGGTAGGGTGATGCGGCATCCACATACTTGAAGGTGAGGTATTCCTTGATGTCGTTCATGTTGAGTGTCTTCATCATCTCATTGACCTTGGCAAGGGACTTGGGTTGGAACACGCACACCTTGTCCAGATCGATGATACCCAAAGTTGCGAAATACAAGGACCAGTTGATGTTAGGATAGTCAGCACGGAGCTGATCCAGGCTGATCACGTTATAGAGCTTGCTGTAGTCGCGGGTCTCTTCACGGGTCATTGCCACACGTGCCAGCGCTGTCTCGATGGCCATCACGTGCTGGGCAGCCTTCTTGGCATTGGCCTTCTTGTAGCCGATGAGCTGGAACAGCTGCTGGATGTAGTTGACATAGGCGTTGCGTACCTTGACCGTGTTGGCATCGTTTTCCAGATAGTAGTCACGGTCCCCCATGCCCAGGCCTCCCTGCGTGAGGTACATCATGTTGGTGTTCGAGTCCTTCAAGTCGGCCATGACCGAAGAGTTGAAGAATGGGGAGGCGATGCCTTTGTGCTGTTTGCCTATGGCAGCCATGAGCATGGTGGGGTCAAGCGTCTTGATGATGTCAATGTAACCCTTGAGCGGTGCCATTCCCTCGTTATTGAGGCGAACACTGTCCATGCCTTGGGCATAGAGGTCACCCACCTTCTGCTTGATGCTGCCACGTGGATTGTTGGTGCCCAACGTGGTGATGATGTCCTTCACCTGGTTGCGGCTGTTCTCGGCCAGTTGGTCGAAAGTGCCAAATCGGGCATACTGCGGGTCCAGGGGATTGGCAAGTTTCCAGCCTCCGCAGGCATACTGGTAGAAATTGGTGCCTGGAGCTGTCTTCGTGTCGAGATTGGCGCGGTCAACGGCCTTGACGGGGTTGCCGGCTGTGGCTGTCATTGCTAACAGTGCCATAAAAAGGAAAATGGTTTTTCTCATAATTGTGATACGGTTTATTTATTAATAATGATTAGTGATTCAGATGTTGTAGACGATCCAGGAGTTTGGCTTCCATCACGTCATATCCCATGGAATTGGGATGCACGCCGTCATCAGTGAAACTGCTGTTCATCGATTGGCCATCAAGTGTCATGGACGGGAAATAATCCAGGTAGTACACATGGTCTTTCTGGGCGATATAGCTCATGATGCGCATGTTGAGGCTGGCGATTTTTTCCGGTACATCCTTGACCGTAGGATTCCAGCAGAACTGGTCACAAGGTAACACCGAGGTGAGCACCACTTCGATGCCGTGCATCAGCGCCAGTTCGGTCATCGACTGGATGTTGTCCATGGTGATGTCTTCGTCATAGGGGCCATTGTTCTCGGCTATGTCGTTGGTGCCGCAGTTGATGACCACGATGCGGGGCTTCAGGTTGAGGACATCCTGGCGAAAACGCGCCAGCATCTGGCTGGATACCTGGCCGCTGATGCCGCGTCCCACCAGATGGTTGGCGGTGAAGAAGTAGGGGTGCGTTTCTTCCCAAAACTCGGTGATGGAATTTCCCATCATGACCACACGCAACGGGTCCTCAGGGGAGGCGAGGATGGCCTTGTTGGCTTGGGCGTAATGCGCCTTGTCGGCCCAGTCGGCAGGTTCGGCGGCTTGGCCGAATAGCAGGTTCCAGAACATGATGATTGTGATTAGAATACGTTTCATGCTATTTGTTGGGTTTGGATTGAGGAATGTCATCAGCATTCTTGCGGTATTGGGTGGGGCTCACGCCAAATTGCTGCTTGAACACTTTGGAAAAATAGGAAGGGTCAGGAAAACCGCACTTCTTGGCAATGGTCGTGAGCGGCATGTCGCCTTTGGCCATCATCAGGCGGGCACGGTTAAGCCTCACTTGTTGCACATAAGCAACAGGCGTCAATCCGGTGATATCCATCACACGGGCGCGCAGCTGCTTGCGGCTGATGGACATGGCGGCAGCGATATTATCCAGTTCGATATCGCCCTTGGTAATCTGGGCGCGGATAACGTCCACAAGGCGGTTAATGAAGGCTTTGTCTTCTTTGCTCAACTTGGCTTGGGCATCGCTCATGGGCATGCTCATCGTCTTTGTGAAGCGCTCCCTCAGGAGATTGTGCCACCTTACCATGTGACTCGTCAACAATACCAGTTCGGCTGAATTGAATGGCTTGACCAGCACGGCATCGGCACCAGCTTCGATACAGGAAATGCGCTCTTGCTCACTGGGGTCGGATGTCATAGCGATGATAGGGATGTGGTTGAGCGCATCGTCCTCGTGCAGCCGCTTGATCAGTTCTTTGCCGTCCATCACGGGCATCGCCATGTTGGTGATGATGAGGTCGGGTGAGAGGTCGCGCGCGTTGTGCAGAGCTTCCAGCCCGTCGCTGGCAAAGCGCACTTCATAGTCCTGGCGCAAGAGATTGCCGATGAAGAATGCGATATCATCGTTGTTTTCGACGATGAACACGAGTGGTTTGTGTTGGACGATATTTCCGGTCTGGATGCGTCTCTCGACATATTGTTGGGATGCATTGGACTCGCAGGGCTGGGCAGGCAGGTTGATGGTGAATGTGGTGCCTTGCCCAGGTTCGCTGTCGACCGTGATGCTTCCGTTCATCGATTGTACAAGCTGGTTGACCAGCGCGAGGTCAATAACGGTGTCCACACCCTAATGGTTCGTGTCTCCCTGATAAAAAGGCTCGAAGATGCGGTTTTGCTCTTGCACGGGAATGCCCTTGCCAGTGTCTGAGACACGCAAGCGCACCCAACCCTTATCGGGAGCATCCACATCAACTGTGATGGAACCGCCTTGTGGCGTGAACTTGAAAGCATTCTCGATCAACAGGTGAACAATTTTACGGATGCTCTCGGGTATAAAGTTCACGCTCAGGGTCTTAAATGGCGAGGTGAATTCCAGTAGAATATGCTGTTGATGTGCCCGCTCGGCAAAGTTCTCGACCAGAAGCCGCACAAACAAGATGATGTCACCCTGACGTGTAGTGGGTTTGTTATTGGATAGAGAATCCCTTGTGTCCTCAATATCGAGCAATTTGTTGACAAGCCCCAGCATGCTGTTGCCGTGATTATGGATGACCTCTCCCAGATGCCGGTTCTCTTCGCCAGTGGTCTTCACACCTTTGCGCAGTTGCTCGCCAGCGTTGATGATGACGGTGAGCGGCGTGTGCAGCTCGTGGGTGATGTTGTCAATGAAGCGGGATCGCATGTCGTTGGCTTGACGCTGCAGTTGCAATGCGCGCTTGTTGCGGCGCCAAACGTAGATTAACCCGCCGATGGTAACCAGTGTCATCAATGCCAGCAGGCTGCTTGCCAAGGTGAGCAGTCGCCTGTCATGCTTGGCATCCTTGCTCAGCGCGTTCTTCTCCATGTTGATGGCCGTGGTGGTCATCACATTAGTCTGCATTGCCTCGATGTGTGCGTGGAGCGAGTCGTTCAATGTGGTATAGCGTTCGAGATGCAGCATGGCCACGGCAGGATTGTCTTCACGCATGGTTTGCCACAAGCCACGCTCGGCAGTGAGCTCAGCCTTGGGGGCACCACACTTGATGCTCAGTTCCAGTGCTTTCTTATAATGGGCGATGGCCTCGTCGGGGTGGCCTGTCTTGGCGGCTAAACTTCCCAACTGATTGTGGCACAAGGCTGTCGAGTAGACATTAGTAGTCCCTTCCAGCACTTTAAGCGCTTGAGTCACTGATGCCTGTGCCTTATCGAACATCGACATGGCTTCATACACGGCGCCCAACTGTGACAGCCTGATGGCTGCGTTTTCCTCGTGCCCGTTTCGCTTATCTATATCATAGGCTTCTTTGATGAACTGCATGGCTTTGTCAATCTGTCCGTCCATCAAATACAATTCGCATGCTGTTCCCAATCTGATGGATAAATGATCGCTGTTGTTCATCTTACGTTCCATGGCGATGGCCTTATCAATGCAAACGATTCCTTGATCAGGTCGCTCTACCGACAGGTAGATGGCAGCCAATGTGTTCAAGTCGCAACTGATGAGTTCCTGGTCGTCAAGTTCCTTGTCTATTTTTAGTGCGGCAAGAATGGCTTCGAGCGATTTGTCGTAATTGCTGAGCCGGTAATGCGCATTGGCAAGAACACCCAGAATCTCGCTTTTCAGGCGTTCATCATCAATCGAACCAAGTAACTCTCGTGCGCGTTCACTAGCCAGCATCGAGGCTTCATACTGTCCCTGGATAAGATAGTATTCGGCCATGGAATGGTGGGTCCTGGCATCCATCAGTTTGTCATTAGCCGATTTGTCGAAATGAGTATCAACATCAGTTATCTGTTCTTGCTTGAGCTGAACGAGGATTTTTTGGGCCATCTCGGCCTTGGACTTTGGGGCGGCATTCAGGTAGAGGTTGTAAAGTGAATCCACTGCGCCACCGGCCATGGCCAGTGGGCAGACAAGCATCACAGTCACGATGGCTGCGTATAACCACAGCCGACGGTAGCGTCTTTTTATGTCCATGATGGCAGTTGTCATTAACTGCAAATTTAGCCATTATTCTTGAATCCGGCTCTAATTCAATCTAAAAAACGACCTTTTGTATTGCCATTTTAAAAATATGTGTGTAATTTTGCGCCTGATATAACGTGTTGAGGTTTCCGCCCGCTATAGTGGGTTGAGGAATCAAAAGGGAATCAGGTGAGAGTCCTGGACAGTACCCGCTGCTGTAACTCCCCGCAACACATCGCGAGGCATCACGCCACTGGTAGTAAGGACCCTTGTCCAAGCATCATCACCGGGAAGGCGCCACCGCGATGGGGGAGAAGTCAGAAGACCTGCCTTCGCACGGCCAATGATTGTGGTTCACGCGGCATTTGGACCCTGGCTAAGTGAGATGATGCGGAGCAATCTGCCCATTTTATCGAAATGAATTGACCTGGTGAGGGCCTGTCGTGTCGCTGGATTCACATCGTGGTGTGAAACTGGATTTATATTGTGACATGAAGAAATTATTACTATTTGCAATGGCCTTGACGATGTTGACGGCAGCAGCCGACAACAATTCGCCATACATTGCCCGTGTCTATGACTACCTGCCCGCACCGGCACAGTTTGTCAACGTTTACCCTGCCTACAAGCCCGGTTATACCAAGGACAGCATCATGGCCCAAGTCGAGACCTCGCTGTGCGGAAAACTTGGTGGCTCTGTGAGTTTAGGCAGCTTTGGTGGCTATGTCGTGTTCGGCTTTGACCATCCGGTGGTCAACATGCACGGTTATGACGTGAAAATCTACGGTAATGCCATCCAGAGCGAGGCTGTGCCTAATGTTGCTGGCGGTAGCTGCGAACCCGGTGTGATCATGGTGGGTGTCGATATGGACGGCGATGGCGTGCCTGGCGATGGTGATCAATGGTACGAAATCAAGGGCGATGCCTACGACCGTTGCCAGCATGGTTATGAGATTACCTATTACAAGCCCGACGAGAACAAGGCGCGTGTGCCCCATGCAAGCTGGAGGTTCATCACTGACATCGAGTATGTGTATTGGACCAGTAACGATGAGCTGCCCGATAGTGTCAGCGGATACGTGTGGCGTAACTCGTTCCACAGTCAGCCCTACTGGCCACTATGGATTGAGGACACGGTGCTCACCTTCAAGGGAACCAAGTTGCCTAACACTGCCATCGACATGAGTGGTGGCAATGGCAACAACTGGTTCCAGCCGTTCATGGGCGAGGGGTATGTGGATAACCTCCCCAATGATCAAGAGCCTGGTTTCAAGATTGACTGGGCAATTGACGAGACAGGAAAACCTGTAATGCTCGATCATATCGATTTCATCAAGGTTTATACGGGCCAGCTGGCCTATTGCGGATGGTTGGGAGAGACCTCAACCGAGGTGTGTGGAGCCGAGGATTTGCATCCCGATGCTCAGCCTTATACCCTTGGTGACGTGAATATGGACACAACGATTGACGTCAGCGATGTGACGGCGCTGATTGCCTATGTACTGGGTAGTGAACCCGCTGTTTTCAATGTATTGGCTGCCAATGTGAACAATGATGATATCATCGATGTGTCAGATGTGACTGGTGTGATCGCGTTGGTGCTGAATAATCAATAAGGAGTTATGAACAGGATTGGAGGTACCATCATTACATTGCTGCTTGCATTGACCTCGTGGGCACAGGAACTCTCGTTCACCAACGGCGTGTTCTTTGTCAATGAGGATCGCTATGGACCCAACCAGGGATCCATCAACTACTATGATTACGACTACAACGAGATGGTGTACAACGTCTATGCCTTGGCCAATCCCACTACCAAGTTAGGCGTGACCACTCAGCATGGACAACTCTTTGGCGGCAAGCTCTTTCTCGTGAGCAAACAGGCCAATAGCAACGAGGCGTCCGGTAGCACTGTCGGTTCGCGTTTGGCTGTGCTGGATGCCATGACCCTGCGGCAGCAGGGCAGTGTGTTGCGTTTCTCTCAAGAACGGGACAGCGTGTATGATGGCCGCAGCTATTGTGCAGTCAGTCCCGAAAAGGGATATGTGGCTACCAATGCTGGCATCTTTGTGTTTGATGTCAATTCATTGACAGTAGGCAATCTGATTGAAGGCACGCAATCCAGTGCCAAGGGGGATTACAACAGCCTCTACCATGGCCAGTGCGGCGACATGGTCCGCTTTGGCCAGTATGTGTTCGCTGTGCAACAAGATGTGGGGCTCCATGTCATAGACCCTGCCAACGATGTGGTGGTCAAGACATTACCCTTCCCCAATATTGTGACAGTATTTGTCACTGCTGGCGGAAACCTGTTTGTGGCCAATAACTCGCGCGAGGTGTATGACTTTGGGGGCGGCCCTTACGAAGCCAATTTCACAAGGATTGACCCTCTTGCCCTGACAGCCATGGAAGTGTATCAACTTGACGATGACACCCACGGCGCTTTGAGCTCATGGGGTGCATGGCGGGCTCGCATGCTATGTGTGGATCCTGTTGACGAGCGGGTGTATTATAGTTATGACGAGTTCCAGAATTATATCAGTTGTTACGATTTTTCTACAGGAACATTCATTGATCATTTCATCGTTTTGCCCGAGGCTGCCGAGATCAATTGGGATGGAACACGCAACCATCAGGGCCTTTACGCATCGGCGTTGAGTTTTGATCCGCACACGGGTGACCTTGTCGTGCAAACAACTGAGGCTGCCCCGATGTATGCCTATCAGATTTTCAACCACAACTGGGTGCTGTTTTATGATGCGGCCACAGGTGAACTCAAGCGTGAAGTGCGTCTGCAAGACGCCTATTGGTTCCCGGCCTTAGCGATATATCCCGATGTGTGCGCTCCCACAGTGAATATTGCCGACCAGACGGTTACGATAGGTGAGGAGAGAGTGATTTCGTTACTTGATGTTGTCAGCGATGCCGACAATATGGTGTCATTGGCTGTCACTACTGTTTCTGCAGGCGACGAGTCCATAGCCCGTGCCGTAGTGAGCGGATTGGAACTGCACGTCAAGGGCGTTGCCGTTGGCAGGACCACAGTTGATGTCGTTACCGATAGCAATGGACGCCTGGCAACCACGTCGTTTGTGGTCACTGTGACAGCAACGACAAGGCCTGGCGACCTGAATATGGACGGTTTGGTGGACGTGGCCGATGTCACCAAACTCATCCAGGCTGTCTTGGGTTCTGTCTTGTGTGATTTTGACCCTGCTGCAGGTGATCTCAACCACGACGGGATACTTGATGTGGACGACGTGGTGAAATTGATTCACATGGTCTTGACAAATGAAAATAATGATTAACAATATTTGTTTAACTCTTTAATACTAACAGCAATGAAAAAGATTTTTACTTTAGTGGCAAGCGCCCTGATGGCTTCGGCTGCATGGGCCGGCGTGATAACGCTTGACATGAATGCTTCCCTCAACCCGACGAGCATCCAGTACGGTGACAATGGTGTGTGGACCGAGTGCTACAATGACGTGGACTACACTTGGCTGGAGTTCGGAGCTGAGGGCGGCACCTTCATGCTCTCTCACCTTATCGATGGCGAAGGTGCATCATGGGGTGGCTATTATTGGGACGGCTTTACTCCCGCCATTGGCGGTGATATGACCGACTACGGTCAGGCTGGCAGTAGCGCTGGCTGGACGACGATGTATGGCGGCTGCATGGCTGGTGGTGGCTGTGTCATCAATGCCGATGGCTCGGTGACGGCCGACGCAAGCCAACCCTATTTCGTGGCTTACTATAGCAGCTGGGCTTATGAGGGTCCCAGCAACCAGGTGATGTTCGTTGACAAGGACGGCAATACGGCCTTTGAACCGGTTGGCGTTTATGTGTGCAACCATCCTTGGCCCTATTACGGTTGTGAGCATGGCGACGGCGTCGGTGAGCCGTTTGCGGAGGGCGACTATTTCGAGCTGATTGCTCACGGTGTTGCTGCCGATGGCTCGGAGACCACCGTATCGATGAATTTGGTTGACTTCACCGACGGCGAACTGCATGCCGCCAACGACTGGACTTTCTTTGACCTCTCGAGCCTGGGTGAGGTTGAGTCGGTTTATTTCACCATGAATTCTACCGATTCGGGCCCTTATGGCATGAATACCGCGGCCTACTTCTGCATGGATAAGTTCCAGGTCAAGGGTGAGGATACTCCCGTCGAGCCCGGCATGAAGACTGATGCTCCCAGTAGTGCAAAGGAGAATTGGACTTACAATGATGGTAACCTGTCCTATAACGCCTACTACGTAACCCTGATTCCGACCGAGGAGAGCGAAATCTACTATCGTGTTGGAGTTTTGACCGATGGCGATTATGTATATGGCGACTGGATGCTCTACGAGGATGTTCTTGCATTCACGGTTGAGGGTACTTACATGGTTGAGGCTTATGCCATTGCCCCGAACAAGACTGAGAGCGACCACATCTGGGACGGCTTCACTGTATCCAAGTTGGTTGACGTTGAGGAGATCATGACTGGCAAGGAAGTTGCTGGCGTACGCTACTTCAACCTGGCTGGCCAGCAGATGCAGGAGCCCAATGGTGTGACCATCATGGTGACCACCTACACCGATGGCACTACCAGTGCTGTTAAGGTTGTCAAGTAAATAATAGTATAGTATATAGTAACCTGATGTGTGAGGTTGCGTCCTAGCGGCTCTGCCAGCTGCCTGGACGCAACTTCTTTTTTTTGCGTTAGCCGTATTACCGGAAACCATAATTCTTTATTACCTTAATAATATATTATTAAAAGATGTGTTGAGTGAAAAAAAACTCCATTTTCCGCACTCCTATTTCGATTTATTGGATTACCTTTGCAGCCGATTTCAAAAAACGTACTGAAAAAACATGGCAAAAAACCTAGTTATCGTCGAGTCCCCTGCCAAGGCAAAGACCATCCAGAAGTTCCTGGGCAGTGATTATAAAGTAATGTCGAGTTTCGGTCACATCCGTGACCTGCACAAGAAGTCGTTCAGCATTGATGTGGAGAACGGCTTTAAGCCACTATATGAAATTCCCGATGACAAGGAAGAACAGGTCAAGAAACTGCAAGCCGAGGCCAGCAAGGCCGACCTCGTGTGGCTCGCAAGCGATGAAGACCGCGAGGGAGAGGCTATCGCATGGCATCTGTTTGAGGTGCTGGGTTTGACGGCCGAGAAAACACGCCGCATCGTCTGTCATGAGATTACAGAACCGGCTATTCTCGAGGCAATCAAGAATCCCCGTAACATCGACCTGAATTTGGTGGACGCCCAGCAGGCTCGCCGTGTGCTGGACCGCATCGTGGGCTTTGAGCTCTCGCCGGTGCTCTGGCGTAAGATCATGCCGGGCCTCTCGGCCGGACGCGTGCAGAGTGTCGCCGTGCGCCTTGTCGCTGATCGCGAGAAGGAGATCAAGAACTTCAAGAGTGAGCCATATTACCGTGCTACTGCACAGTTCGTTGAGGCCAATGGCGTTGAGTTTTCTGCCGAGTTGAACCATCATCTCACTGACCATGATGATGCAAAAGCTTTTCTGGAGAGTTGCAAGCAGGCACAGTTCCAGGTGGCTGAGGTGGCTGTCAAGCCGCTCAAGCGCACCCCGGCGCCTCCCTTCACCACGAGTACGTTGCAACAGGAAGCTGCACGCAAGTTGGGCTTGTCTGTCCGTCAGACCATGCGCCTTGCTCAGCGCCTGTACGAGGAAGGTCTTATTACCTATATGCGTACCGACTCGGTTAATCTGAGCAAACTTGCCTTGGCGACCATCAGCAAGGAAATTGAGGAGCACATCGGCAAGCAGTATCTCAAGGTGCGTCGTTACCGCACGACAAGCAAGGGCGCACAAGAGGCTCATGAGGCTATCCGACCCACTTACATCAGCAACCACACGATTACCGGAACGCCCCAGGAGAAGAAACTGTATGATCTCATTTGGAAGCGCACGATAGCATCACAGATGGCCGATGCCGAGCTGGAGAAAACGACAGTGAACATCACCATCTCGGGCCGCAATGAGCTCTTCGTTGCCGAGGGCGAGGTTGTGAAGTTTGACGGTTTCTTGAAGGTGTACTTCGAGAGTACCGACGATGCCGTCAACCAGTCGGACAACAAGATGGCTGCTCCCACCGAGTTGCACACCCTGCCTGTCATGCACCGTGGCGACATGCTCGATGCGATGGTTGTGACAGCAACCCAGCGCTATACCCAGCAGCCCAATCGCTATACCGAGGCCTCGCTGGTGCGCCGTCTGGAGGAACTGGGTATTGGCCGACCTTCTACTTATGCCCCAATCATTTCCACTATCCAGGACCGCAATTATGTTGAGAAGGGTGAGGATAAGGGGCAGAAGCGTGACTATGAGATCATCACTCTCAAGGGCGGTAAAATCACCACAAGCAAGAAGAGCGAATTGTATGGCACCGAGAAGGGTAAACTCATCCCCACCGACGTGGGTATGGTGGTCAATGACTTCCTGGTGAAGTATTTCCCCTCCATTATGGACTATAACTTCACTGCCAAGGTCGAGAATGAGTTCGATGAGGTGGCCAAGGGCAATGTAGTGTGGAACAAGGAGATCGCCGACTTCTACGAGGGCTTCCATCCCAGCATCAGTGATGTGTCTTCCTTGAGGCTTGAACACAAGGTGGGTGAGCGCACTCTGGGCAACGATCCCAAGACAGGGCTGCCTGTGATGGTGAAGATTGGCCGCTACGGACCCCTGGTGCAGATGGGCACTGCCGACGATGAAAACAAACCGCGTTTTGCTTCGCTCCAGCGGGGACAGAGCATCGAGACCCTGACACTCGAGGAGGCTGTCAAGCTGTTTGACCTCCCGCGCACTTTGGGTGACTTTGAGGGGTCCGAGGTCGTGATTGGAGTAGGGCATTATGGTCCTTATGTGAAGCACAATGGCAAGTATGCTTCCATTCCTAAGGAGATGTCACCCACTGCCATCTCGCTTGAGGAAGCGATCGAACTCATTCAGGCGCAGCGCCAGAATGATGCCAAGAAGGTGCTCAAGACCTTTGACGAGGAACCCGACCTCAAGGTGATGAACGGCCGTTACGGTCCCTACATCGTTTACAAGAAGCAGAACGTGAAAATCCCGAAGGGAAAAGATGCCGAGTCGTTAACGCTTGAGGAGTGCCGTGAAATCGTGGCCGATGAATCCAACATCTCGCGAGGAACCGCACGCCGACGCGCCACGCGCACAGCGGCTAAAAAGAAGTGAGAATCAGCAGTCAAGTCACTGCCGAAAAGCGTTATTTGAATAAGAATAACTTAATCCATTACTTGAGACTGTGTTAGGTAAATATTTCCAACACAGCCTCTTGTGTTTATTAATTGTTCCTTTGTCGCAAGAAAAATCAGTCTAAATTTGGATTTTTTTCTCTTTTTAGGTGCTCTATTAGAAAAAATCATCGTAACTTTACCGACTGGAGAGGATTACCTCGGTTTTCCTTCTTCCCATAACCTGGACCATCTATTTGCAAGTTAAGAAATTAACGCATTGGTCTTAAAGTAAATTTGAGGTTTTGCATTTGGCTTCTGGGTTGATGATTTGAGAATGATAACAAACAAAACAAACCAACACTAAAAACTGTATAAAGATATGTCTTTTATTAAATCAATCAAGAGCGCTTTTGGTGGTTCTGACAGTGATGAATACGATGTTTTCGGCCAGCCTACCACCTTTGTGAACCCCTTTAGCAAGGATAAGAATGTGCCCGGTCATGATCACGCCAAGGAAAAGGATGATGTGCAGATCATTGTTGACCAGCAAGAGGAATATGCTATCGATGCCGAGTTTGCCGACAAGGCTGCAAAGCTCATGAATGAGCACACACGTGCCGTCATCGATATGCTCAAGGGCAATTGGAAAAAAGAGCGCGAGGACCTCATGAAGATGGTTGAGGATGCCAAGAAACTCGTTGAGGAGAACAAGGAAAAGATGCAGGCGGGCGAGGCTAATCGCCGTCAGGCTCAATCCCGTGCCAATGACCTGTCTGCAAAGATTGCAGACCTCGAGTCCGATCATGAGAAGTTGGAGATCGAGAAAAAGAGTCTCGAGAGCCGCATCAAGGCTATGGAGGCGCGTGGTGACAATTCCGAAGAGCTCAATGAGAAGATTGAGGATTTGAATAAAGAAATAGAGGACCTCAAGGAGCAGTTGGCTCAGCGCGATGCCGAAATCGAGCGTCGTGACAGCATGATGGCCGACGACGATGGCCCCTCTGTCGAGGAGCTGAATAGGCTGATTGAGGAGCGTGACGGCATTATTGCTGAGTTGCGCGCCAGCGTGTCGGAGCAGGAGGAAAAGCTGAATGCTGCTGCCGAGGACCTCAAGGCTGCCGAGGACTTGCAGAAGGCCCTGGAGCAGGTCGAGGACTTCAAGGACAAGAAGAATGCCGAAATTGCAGGGCTGCGTGAGCAAGTCGCAAATCTGCAGCAGCAGGCTTCCGAGTTGGACCAGATGCGCAAGGCCAACATCGTTCTCAACGACGAAAAAGACGAATTACAGAAGACGATTGAGCAGCTCGAGGCTACGGCAAGACAAAATGCCGAGGTGCAGAACAGGCGCAGCATTGAGACGGGTAACCTCATCGACGGCTTGAAGCAGCAGCTCGCCACCGCCACCGCGGTCGCTGAGGACTTCAAGCGCAGGTTCAACTCGCTCAGCGCTGACGGCAATGAGAAGCAGGCCAACTTTGCCCGCATTACTGCAGAACGTGATGACGCCAAGGCTGAGCTCAAGCGCACCCAGGTGACCTTGTCCAAGAAGCAGCACGAGGCACAGGCAATGACCGATGCCATCGCCGAGAAGGATCGCCGCATTGCAATGCTCACCCAGCAGATTCAAGAGCTGAAGGCCGCACCTCAGCAGCCTGTAGCCTCAGGTTACGCCAGCACTTACAACGAAGGTCTCCCCGGTGACGATCCCGCCCTGGGTGCTATCGATGATATCGATTGGGCCGATGACGGCTCGATGCCACCTCATCCTGGAGAGGATCCGCGTCAGTTGTCGTTGTTCTAGTATTATATATATTATAAGGTAAAAAGGGTGCCCGCATTTCTTGTGCGGGCACTCCTTTTTTGTCACATGCATCCGTGGCGTTGGTGTCTGCTGATGGCTGTCCCGCAGGGGTGGGTGGGGCGCCGTTATGTGCTGCTTTGTGTAGAGAAGCCCTCGCTCGCGATTTACCGTTTTCGGCATTGCGGGGCCAAATTTATGTCGATTTTCGCCATTCTTTTGTTAAAGTAAGTTATTTTCTAAAATTTCTGTTGCAAAAGTTTGGCCGGTTTGCGGTGCGGCTGTAATTTTGCAACGCTTTTCGGCTCACGAGATGCGGCAATTGAGTGAGCGGTTTTTTTTGACGCCCTATCCGCAGGGTGTGCCGGGAGGCCGAGAGAGATCATTGAAATGTTTGCAATGAGGAAATTTTGACAGTGCAGAGACAAGGAAGGGAACC
>JAEEGL012634072.1_pt1 | contig 14691 bp, 20 predicted proteins | sample 9134231 | NCBI WGS metagenome assembly JAEEGL01 (sample SAMN16246548, study PRJNA631951) | gut metagenome | biome: gut microbiome; feature: rumen; material: fiber-attached | host: Bos | place: Iran: Karaj | collected 2018-10 | reverse complement strand
TCACAGTTCTTGACTTGGGTAATTCTGGTTTGGTATGGGATGTTGATGGTGTGTGTTATAATCTTTCTCATTTAGAATTTACCATTGATACAAAGAGTATTGATGAGATTGATGTCAGGTATTATTATTTGAAGGATTCACCTGTATGGTGTTTGGATATGTTTTAAAAAATAAAAATGGAGAGCTTTAAAACTCTCCATTTTTTTATATCATCTCAAGAATATCTTTTATTTGATTTGCTTCTGCAGTAACTTCATCATTTACTTTTGATAAGTTCTTAGTAATATTATTTAATTCTTTTGATTTTAACGTTTGCAATATTTCTTTTGGATAAGACTCTTCATTTAAGTACACAAGTTTTTTATTATACTTAAAATGTTCTAATACTTGTTCTTCAGTCTTATCCATCTTACCAATATAATTCTTTTGATGCATCACCTTATCAATATAGTTCTTTACTGCTTCTTCAGAATTAATATTAAGTGATAAATCTATATCTTTAGTAGATATTCTGAACTTTTTATCAGGATTAGTTTTTGACTGCTTAGTGATAATTGGCAATATATTATCACTTATATCACCGCTAATGATTTTTGTAACTATCACATCATTAGGATTAATCAATGTAGTTTTTACTGACTTACTTATTACATCATTATAAATAATATCATTTTGTGAGAATTGCATATTAAAGAAAAAATCCATATCTTCTTCTTTCTTATCTTCTGCAAATACTCCACCATCCTTACTCCAACAAATAGTGAAACATCCATTATCATCTCTCTTCACTAATTGCGTTAAATCCTTATCTCTAGACCATATCATACAATTAGTGCCAATACTATTAAGTTTATTACTCCAATACCAGCACCAATCATCACCTTCTATTCCGGGCTCTTTACATACTGTTATTCCAGAATCAGCTAACAATGTCATAAAATCATCAAACATTGTAAAAATAGTTTCCCAATCTACTGATTCATCTTTTTCTCTGGTTCCTTTATATTCAATATTATCTTTCTCTAAAAATGATGGAATGGGTAAATCATTTCTCCAAGATCCACCGTCAGAAGTAAAAATAATATTATCAATAGCCGGAAAGGTTTTAAGAACTAAATTAATACTCTTAACTATTAATAACTTAAGTTCTCTGCATAAAGTATCAGTATCATTATATTTTGCCATTATTACTGATAATCTAGACATTAATAACCAGTTACCATCTATAATTAATGTAAGTTTACTTTTTTGCATATATTAATTTTTTAGTATGGCATAACCACACAATATAATTATATATTAATATAGTAAATCCAGAATGTATTTTATTATAATATATGATTAAAAAATACTATATTAAATATATAAATTAATCATTTTTATTAAATATGAAAAAAGCATTATACGCAGCTATTTTAGCATTTATATTTCCTTGCTTGGGAATTAATAACTTTTATACTAAAAATACTACTAGAGGAGTTCTTGATTGTGTATTAAGTGTATTACTTTGCTGGACTGGCATTGTCCCGCTTATCATTGCTATTATCAATATCGTTAGAGGTTGTAATTATCTTTGGTGTGATAGTGATGAAGCATTTAATCTTCTGTATGTAAAGTAAAAAATACAAAATTATAGATTTTTTTACTTTAAGATTTATTATAAATTTATAGTAGTGATTAAATTTTTTAATACATATTACTATATTAAATATATAAATTTTTTAATATAAAGTCTTTATGGTTAAAAGAAAAGAAATGAATGAAGAATCCTATAATGAGGATATTCTTAAGGGTCAAATCCCAGAGTATACTGATGATAATGCTGTAGACTCTGTAGAAGATGTTGATACCGAAGAAGCCGCAGAAAACCCTATTCTTGGCCAGAAACTTGGTTATATGAAAAAGCGTGAAGAAGAAAAAGCTGAATTTAAGAAGAATAGTGGAGTTGGTGAGAATATCTTTCAGAGGGCACAAATCCGTGAAGGTTGGCTTCCTGTAAATCGTGAAGTGCTTGGTGAGAGAAATATTTTCTATCCTTCTGATTGGGAATTCAAAATTAAGCCTGCTACAGTAGAAGCTATTCGTAACTGGAGTATGGTTGATGAGGAGAATCCATTAACTATTGACGAAGTATTTAATGAGATTCTTAAGAATTGTTTGTCAATATCATCAGACCACGGTAATATTCCTTGGAGTGAAGTAAATTCATGGGATAGATTTACGTTTGTACTTCTTATTCGTGAATATACATTTGCAAATGGTGAACAAAAGATTTCATATACTGAAGACTGCCCTAATTGCGGTGCTGCAGTAGAGTTCAACCTTGTATCTACTTCACTTATGTTTGATATGCCTGATCAAAGTATTATTGATAAGCATTATTCAGATATTGATAGGATGTGGGTTATTGATCCTGAAGAGTATGGTATGCAGGACGACGTTATTGAGTTATACCTTCCTACTATTGAAAAGGATGCTAATATCCGTGCATGGATGGTAGCTAAATACCAAGAAAATAAGAATGCTAAGATTGACCCAGTATTCTTAAGATTCTTGCCTTGGATGACTAAGAAGATTTCTAAGAATCCTACTGTAGCAAAGAAGGAGATTCGTGACCTTGAATTAGAGTTTAAGATGTGGGACGTAGATAAGTTCACTTTTATGGATGAGATCCTGAAGAATATCATAGTGACTCCTGCACGAACCCTTATGACTGAGTGCCCCAAATGTGAGGAGGAGGTCACCTCTGAAATCCGATTTCCAGATGGAGTCAGCAGTTTATTTACAGTGGCAAATAAATTTAAAAAGTTTGGTACAAAGTAAATTAGTCATTGCTAGAGAATATCATATTCAACCTTCTGAAATAGATGCTCTTCCTTATTTTGAGTTTGAAGCATATAAAGATGAAATAAGTGCTACGGCTAAAAAAGAAAAAGAGGAACAAGAAAAAAGAGAAAAGGAATATTCATCTAGTAAGTTTAAAACACCAAAGGTACAAACACCTAAAATGCCAAAGGTATCAATGCCTAAACTTTAGAAATGGAGAATGTAAATTCTCCATTTTTTTATTGTATTATAAATAATTATTTTTAATATATATAATTAATCATATCTAAGGATAGCACTAATATGAAATCAATCTATGAATATATTATAGAGAAATTAGTTATCAATAAAGATAGTATTGATAAGGTAAAGGTCCCTAGTGATATAGTTAAACGAATTTGGTTACCTTACCCAGAACACCGGGATTATATGAAAATGACTGAATATCAAGCTAAAGGATCCAAACCTTCTACATTAGTTAATACAATAAAAGATGAAGACAAACTTTTACGTAGGTTTAGGCAAGCCCTTGAAATGGACTGGACAGAGGCTATAGATGCATTTGCTAAAGGTATAGTCGACAGAGGTATATATACTAGAGAAGAAATTGATAAATACATAGAAGATAACTATAAAAAATAATTTTATATGAAGCAAATAAATGCATATATCAATGAGAAGTTAGTTCTTAATAAAGATAGTTTTAAGAAGCCTGATGCTGGTCCATATGCTGCCGAATGTGAAAAAAATAAAAATTTATCTGAAGATGAACTAGAAAATGTTTTATTATGGAAGCCAAATGATATATTTTATTGGTATCATGATAATATATTAGAATTTTCTAAGCTCATTAAAGTTAATGAAAAAGCTACTATTGAATTCTATTATTTAGATAAAGAGAAAAATAATATAGGTTTTTATCCAATAGATCATCCAATAGATCATAATAAATCAAGGATGTCGCAAGTATTTTTTTTAGATGCAGAAAATAGAAATAAATGTGTATGTCGTGTTTCTGGAAAGCCTGCTAAGCTATGGGATGGTACACCTATAGAAAAATAGTAATTTAATAATGAAAGATATTAATATATATATTAGTGAGAAGTTAGTTATTAATAAAGATAGTATTAAGAACTATATTGATAAAAATTATTATCTTATTTTATCAGCTGATAGTCCATATCTTTGGTTAAAAAGAAAATACTCCGAAAGTAGTAAAGAGTGTTTTGAAAATATTGATCACGTTAGTTTTTTCATTCTTGACGATGAACAATATAATGAACTTTTAGATTATTGCAAAGGCGGAAATGATACTCATAATAATATAGTTATTTGGAAAGTTCCTGATGAGTATAATAATGATATTGATAAGTTTAAAAAAGAATACTGTAAATATAGTTCATCAACTATTAATAGTAAATTAGAAGAGGTAAAAATAAATGAAGCATCTATCAGTGAGAAGTTAGTCATATCTAAAAGTAGTATGACTAAAGCCCCCGAGTATAGATATCACCCTAAAGACATTGCTGACCTTTATGATTTAATTAAAAAGTTAATTAAAGAAAGAGGCTATGACGCAGATTTAAATGATATAGATGTTAGTGAAATTACTGATATGAATAATCTCTTTTATAACTCAACCTTTCATGGTGATATAAGTAAATGGAATGTAAGTAATGTAACTAATATGACTGGTATGTTTGCATTTGCTAAATTTAATGGTGATATATCTAAGTGGGATGTGAGTAATGTAACTAGTATGTATCGTATGTTTAGTAACTCTTTTTTTTAATAATGATATATCATCTTGGAATGTCAGTAATGTTAAAAATATGAATGATATGTTTAGTTTTTCAGAGTTTAATAAAGATATTTCTTCTTGGAATGTAAGTAATGTTAAAGATATGACTGAGATGTTTTTTTATTCTAATTTTAATGGAGATATTAGTAAATGGAATGTATCTAAAGTTAAAAGTATGAATAAGATGTTTATGGATTCTTCGTTTGATGGAGATATTGATGATTGGAATGTTAAAAATGTAAAAGATATGAAATTGATGTTTGATCATTCTCCTTTACAAAATAATCCCCCTAAATGGTATAAGTAATGAAGCACATAAATGTATATATAAATGAAAAGTTAGTTATTAATAAAGATAGTATTAAGGCTAATGCTAAGGCTAATGCTAAGGATATTCAATATATTTGCATGTGGCCTACTAATGATTTATATCATTATATAGAAAAAAATAAAGATAACTATTTTAAAGCATTTAAACGTGGTGTTCATTATTATATATTAACTACTGAACAATTTTTTAATATGATAAATGATAATAGTAATTTTACAACATCTGGTTGGTATGAGTCTAACTTTTGGAAAGTACCGCTAAAGTATAATGATGATTTAGATGATTTTATTGATATATTTACTAATTCTGGATCAAGTTTTTTAAATGACTATGCGTTAAGTTTGAATGATATTAAAAAAATAAAAAAGACAGGCATCTTATGAAAGATATAAATACATATATTAATGAGAAGTTAGTTATTAATAAAGATAGTATTAATACACCTATTAAAGATAAGAAGGCAGATGACCCTACTACATGGGACATCGGCGATATACTTGTTGTTAGTAGTGGATATAATATGATTTTAGTGGATTTTTATCAGATAATTAGAAAAACCAATAAATCCTTTGTAGTAAAAGAACTTAAGAAAAAAATAGTATCTGGAGATGGTTGGCAAGGAGAATGCGTACCCCTACAAAATGAATTTTATAGAAATGATGAATTATCTATTAGAATTAATAAATATAATAGGGTAAAGATTGATGGGCATTATGCATCCTTATGGAATGGTAAACCTGCATTTTTTGACCATATGGATTAATTATGAAATTACTTAATACATATATATTAGAGAAGTTAACTATTACTAAAAATAGTATCAAAGCAAAACATATTAATGATATATATGATTTACATAAGATTATTTTAGACAGATTTTCAAATATTATTACTACTAATAGTCAGATATATGTTATTGAGCGCGTAGCTGCTAGCTATATAGTTTTTGATTTAGACGGGTTATCTATTGAGCAAGTTAAAAAACTAAGGGATGATACAGTTGAATTATTAGATGAGTATAATATACCTAAGTATTTTGTTACAAAACCTTCTAGAGTTGGTGATAAAGAATGGGAATTTTCAATAAATTTTTATATTAAAAATGGAGAAGTCAATTAAGATTTCTCCATTCTTTTTTATTCTATTTTAATTAAATCTGCTTGGTATATCTCATCTGGCTTAAACAATAATATTATATAAAATGAAGCCATCCGCTCGGCTAAATATTTAGGTAATTGCATTTGATATGTAGTATATTTAGCAGCATTTTCTTTTAAGAATACCATATTTGATTCAGCAAATTTACTAAAATCATCATCAGTAAATAAAGCATGACGAGTATTAAATTTATCTAATACCTTAAAGATAAAATCGCATAATGCATAAAAATATTTACCTTTCATAGCAAACACAGGTTCACTAAAGAAATCATTATTGTTAGATATATATTTAAAAAACTCATTAAATACACTATCACCATAAATATTCTTTATCATATTTAAGCAATCAATAATATCAAGTTCATTATGACATTCAATGTATTGCTTAAAGATATTGAAGTCAGTAAGTGGATTAGCTACAATAGCATTATATCCATTTTCAAATATTTGCTCTATATCTGTAGGTTTAAAGTCAAATGCTTTATCATCTTGATATATACAGAATATATCATCTGGTATAATAGATACATTTTTATATAAATAGTATAAACCTAACAAATAAGAGTAAGCCTTTCGCTTAGGTAACATTTCTTTCATGCATTCCTCGTCATCTAAATAAATTATGTTTTTACCTTTAGGTGACCTTTCATAACCATACATTATGATTTTATAACCCTTTTTATTTATAGGCAATTTACTATGTATTTTATCTGTTATAATATATATCATACTTTATTCTTAACTTATTTTTTAAATATATCTCATATGAATTCTCTTAATTACCTTTGACTTATCATCAACTAATACAAAGTAACCATCATATCCCTTTGCGGATGAGCTACCAGGACCAAGACTTGTTCCTATTAATACTTTGTTACCAGCTCCCTTAAGAGTCATAGGTATAGCTTGCAGACGATTAAAACCAATCTTAGGGCCACGAGAGGTTAAATCCTCTTTTGTTGTATAAATTATTCCTCGACGTTCAATTTGAGGATATACCTTAACACCAGCAGGTCCCTCAACGTAAACATCATAAGCATGTTCCGTAGGGCGTGTCCATGTCCATTCATCTCCAGAAATCTCATAATCCTTACCCCAGAGAGAGTCTTTTACCCATATAATATATTCATCTTCTTCTACAGGCTCTTGTGAAGTTTCAACCTCTACTTCAACTTCTATTTCTTCAGGAACCTCGGGAGTATTAGGCTTATCCTCCTCAACAGGCGCAACAATAACCGGTTCTACCGTCTCAATGGGTTCATTTGTTGGGAAAGTCTCTGTGTAAAATGGCTTTGCTACAGAATACTTATATAACTCAGTATTTGTCTTTACTGTAAGTATAAGCTCACCATCATCAATACCCCAACTTAATGCGTTATTATCTAATGTTTTTACCATAATTTAATATATAATTATATATTTTTAAAATATTTTTTCATATTTACTTGCTAATACAGTATAATTGTTAACTGCACGCTTTTTAACTGATGATATATTCTTATTTCTAAGGGTAACTCTAATTTTATGATTAAAGTAGTCATCACCCATCTCTGCATGATTAATAATGAATATACTCTTATCAGTAGCTAATGATTCTTTTAATACACTTAACATGATATTTCTAGTGTCAGAATCCATATTACTAAATAACTCATCAAGGACTATTACATTCATATCAACATTACTAATCATATTTTGCAATATACCAAATACAATAGCTAAATCAACATTCTTCTTTTGTCCAGTTGATAAGTTTGCATAGTTGATTTCTTTACCATATGCTTCAAGATAAATATGGCACTTAAACTCTCTATCAAACTCTACTCTATAAGGTTGTTCAAGCTTATTAATATAATATTGTATGCTTGTATTAATATGTGGAATAAGTATATTTAATAATTTATGTCTTAACGTCTTTGTAAATAATTCTGACATCTCATTCCAATCAATAATCTCTTGATCACATTTATCTAACTCTTCTTTCATCTCTTTAATTTTTTTATCATATTCAGAAATAAGAGCATCATAATTTTCTGTAATCAACTGTATATTGTTATTATACATTTTTATATCATTATCAATAGTTAAAATCTTATTTTTAATTTCTTCCATAAGATTTAATTTATCTTTTAACTTATTATCCCTTTCTTCTTCTATTGATTTAATGATATTTTCTTTTTCTGCCTCTTGTGCAGAATATTCTTTTACTTTATCACCATATTCAAGCATAAGGTCATAGTGCTCTTTAATAACACTATCATCTATATTCTGACCACAAGTAGGACAAACTCCATTCTTAAAAGTATTATACCAACTTTTTTCTTGCTTACCTAATGTTATAAACTCAAGCTTTTTATGATTTATATCTAATTTTTCATTATTTATAACATCAATCTTTTCTTTATATTCATTATTGATATTGTTATATTCTTCTTTTAATGTAGTACCTTCATCAACATACTTAGATCTTTGCTTAGTAAGATTCTCAATATCAATGTTAGATTCTATTTCTTTCTTCTGTTCCTCTTTCTTTTCTTTAAGCTTATTCACTTGCTCCATTGCATCTTCATACATTGCACTGAGCTTTATACTATTATTCTGATTATTCTTTTTCTCATTAAGTATCTCTTCATTATATTCTGTAAAAAGCTTAAATCCAAAAATATCATCAAGGAACTGTTTAGTATCTGAAGGGTTCATATCCGCAAGAGAGGCAAACCCATTAAATGTTATTAAGCACATCTTTGTAATAGCAATCTTAGGGATATCATATAAGTCTTCTTCGAGAATCAATTGCATATTACGCTTATTACTTGCAGCTACAGCAGATCCTTCTACCTCAACAATAAGTGGTTTTGAACTATTCCTAATTATATGTATATGCTTATTCTTACTCATCATCTCAAGCTCTATCTCACAATAATCAGTGTTCCATGAGATAAGATCAGGATTATTTTGACCCCTTACTGTACCAAGAAGACCCCATTGTAAAGCCTCACATAATGCAGTCTTCCCACTACCAATATTACCTGATAGTTTAATAAGACCATTTAATTCTTTAAAATTAAATTCTTGAGTGCCATATATGCTTTTAAAATTAGTTATCTTTACCCTTTCTATTTTCATTGGTTCTCTACTTTCTCTTTAATATAGTTGTATCTTTCTTGCAAATGCTCCGGTATATTCGTTTTAATATAATTATCTATATTAGTATTAAATATATCTACATGTCCATTATATGATATATCAGTTTCTTCATTAATGACATGTATTCGTATAGTATTATCTACATATTGCTCTTTTATTTGCTTAATTTTATCTAGGTATTCTAAACTATTCATTTTAGATTTAGAGATACAGATAAGAATATAATTATTAGGTTTTAATACTTCTTCAGGTATATTGAATATTGCTTCATCTACTATTCTGATAAACTGTGGTGTTGTTGTATTTTCTATTTTCTCTACAACCTTAAAGTCCTCAAGAATATATAAATATCGCTTTTCATTGACATCTGCAAAAGTTAATGGGAGAGCAGCCCCAAGATTATAAAGATTACCTATAGGATCCTCATAAATGTTATGTATATGACCAGAATAAACTGGAGTATTTCTAAGTGAAGTAATCCTAGGGCCAGGCCATACACTTAAATCTGCATGACAATAGACTGCCTTTACATCATTCTTAAAATCATATTTATATAAGATATCATCAAAGTGCTCAGTGTTATCTGTCCAATACCAAGGAAGATACAATGCACCATCTAACATCTTAGGTTCCTGATCAACAATTATTATATTATCATGAGCATTTAAAAAGTCATTATCAAATAAAAACCTATAACTATTATATCTACAAAATTCTTCTGTAGGGGTATAAAAATCATGATTACCTGCAACAAATATTATCTTTCCATTAGGATTTGTTTTTTCAAATAATTCTGATAATTCCTTAATAACTTGTTTTAACTCAATTCCTACTTGTTGATTTATAGAATAACGAGCATCCGTCAAATCACCTAAAAAAACAATACGATCTAAATTCTTTGTCTTTATTACATCAAATATTTGTGTTCTAAAAAACTCACATTGTTTATCTAACCAAATTACAGAATTACTCTTTATTCCAAAGTGTAAATCTCCAATCAATAATTCTCTCATTAATATTCATACAAATATAAATATATAGTTTAAATATAGTAAATTAAATTCTATATTTTATATATAATTATTTAATTAAAATATGAGATATATATTAGTATTCAACATATTTGTATCTGATAAAATATATAGGAATGAACCATTTATATCTATATATTATAAAGATGATCTTAAAGGTGGTATTGCTAATGATTATATAAAACAATACTGTAAAGATAAAGGTATATTGACAGTAGATAATTATGATGATCTTTTTATATCAGTGGTTGCATTAGACACTAAGACTCATAATAGTGTGTCATTTACAGTTACATCAGAAGACTTATACCCTATTGATAGTATTGATGATGCTACAATAGAATATTTGTTATTGCCTGCATTTAAGCATATATATTCTAATAATTATGCAGGTACAGTTACAGATACTTCTACAATAAAGGGAATATATTTTTCTATAAAAGCTAATTGTAAAGATTTAAATCCCGATGACTTCAAAACACAAATAATGAGTTTTTATAGTGAAAATATCAATGCAGAACTAAAAAATAAATTAATAGAATACTTAAATAAGAACATTGTATGAGAAACCTTGATAAGTCATATATGGATATAGCAGTTATATGGAGTAAAAATTCATATGCAATAAGAAATAAAGTTGGTGCTATTATTGTAAAAGATGGTCAAATTATTTCTGACGGATATAATGGTACTCCTAATGGGTTTGACAATTGCTGTGAAGATATAATTCCATGTGAGCATTCATGTACTAATTTGTTTAGTAATAACTGTGAAACTTGTAGTGAGCATAGATTAATAACTAAACCATATGTACTTCATGCAGAGGCTAATGCTATCACTAAACTAGCTAAATCTACAAACTCTGCGGTAGGTGCAACTTTATATATTACTCTTTCTCCTTGTTATGAATGCGCAAAATTAATCATTCAGGCAGGTATCACTACAGTAGTATATAAAGATAAATATAGAGATGAGAGTGGTATTGAACTTTTAAAGCAAGCAGGTATACGGGTATGTAAATTATGAAAACTTTTGATATATATTTAAAAGAAGCAATAAATAATAAATCTAATAATCTTCAAAATATAGAAGAAGATTTAATGAATATCTATAATATTAAAGATATAGATAAATTTGTGTTATATACATTTGAAGATTATTGTAATGATAATAATATATTATCTAATTTTAATATAGCAGAAAATAATTTTTATAAAAGTAAGTTTAATAGTTATTCAGATAAGCCATCATATATTTATTATCAAACATATTTATATGAACGACTTAAAGATTCATTAAAAACTAACAATAAATTTTTTATTACATTATTAAATAATATATCCGGAATAGAAAATATTGAAATTATAAATAATTATCTATTAAAGATATTTTATAATGATATATTTAATATAGATAATATAGACTTTTTATCATTATTAAATTTTGGTAATTATTATATTCAATTTATTGATAAAGATAAGCAAATATTACAAATTGAAGCAAATAAACCTAAAGAATTAAAGAATTATAATTATAAGAAATTATATCATGTAACTAATAAATATTTTTATGAAAGAATTAAAAAATATGGATTAATACCAAATAATAAATCTAATTTAGTATATCATCCTGACAGAATTTATTTATGGTCAGATTATGATGAGAAATTATTAAAAAGTTTTGGTAGAATGAATTTATTGTTATATAAGAAAGAAATAGATAATAATAAATCTCATAATCTATATAATAAAATTAATATAAATGATGATATAATTATTCTTGATATTGATATAGAAAAGTTTAATAGAGAGCATGATGCGAATATGATATTATATGGAGATCCATCTTATAATTCTAATTCAGCAATATTTACATTAGAACCAATACCGACAAAATATATTAGTTCACATAAATAATTTTTATTTATTATATAATTATTAAGAAATAAACTTACAAGTTAATATGATTATCTTTGTAGCATTCGATAATAGTTATGGTTTAAGGATATTTAAAGATATGCCTGATCGCGTTTGTTGGGGTAATGATGTTTATGAATGGACAGGTTACCCTTTAGATACTCCATTAGATGTAAATGTTCTTAAACAAATAAAGGCTTTAGAAGAAGTAAAAAGCTTATCTTGGGAAATAGAACCATTAAAGATAGAAATCACTTATACAATAAAAGTTATAAAATAAAACCAGATACTTAAATATCTGGTTTTCTTTTTATTTGAATCTATATATTAATTACTATTTAATATGTGCATGCATCCACATATACTTTTCTATCAAACTGATCATCAAGGGCTTTCACATCTATTGGGTTATGGTATTCTCCATCCGTGATATCTGCGATTTTATAAGATTGCCCATTATATTCTGCAAATACTCCAATAGAATTTTGATTGGTTAATGTATCAATTCTAATATCATACCCATCATAAAGACCATTTACTTTCATGCTGTCTTCTATTATATTAACAGCATTAGTCATTTCAATCGATTTTTTATTAATTTTTAGCATAACAGTTATTTTTTTAGTAAACTTCAATCTTAATACCTTTCTCTTTTGCTTTCTTCATTTTTCCTGTGGTTGAATCCAGAGAATTAGTGAATACTATCTGAACCTCTTTCCATGATCCAGTCTCTCTATATTCTGGGTGCTTATTCATAAAGTCTGCCTTTGATAGATAGTTATTAGGTTCACCAGTAAGTATAACAGGGATTTGATTACTCTTTTTAATAAATTCTACACTTACGTTCTCTTTAAAATCCTCTAATGTTTTATTTAAGCTTTTAAGGATGCTCTCAAAATTTTTATATTTATCACTATTCTTATCAAATACCCACGAGTATGCAACTTCTGCTACTGATGAGAAATTAGGAGTATCTGTCAGTAAATATTCTTCAATCATCTCTGCAGTCTTATACCCGCAGAGTTCATAACTACAACTAGCAATAATATCTTTAAGACTAATATTAGTTATAAATTCTATAAAGCTTTTCTTAGCATTCTTACCAAGCTTACCACCTAATGCATCTTCAATATCATTAGCATTTACTTTAAGAATATTATTATCTACTTCCTTAGTAGTTGCAGGCATATCAAAAAAATCAAAAAGAGTATTATCAACATTAGAATATTTATTGTTTATATACTCAAAAATTCTTTCAGCTGCAGCAGGACCAATATTAGGAATACTAAGTGTAGTGCAAGATGCTAAAAAACTATTTTTTATTTTATCACTTTCACTTAACTGCTTATATATATGTATACCAACAATATCACATTCATCTGTATTTATACATATCTTATTAATATCAAATGCAGATGTATCAGTAATCTTATATATGAATGGAATAATATCTCCAGCAAGTGATAGAATAACCTTAGTTCCTATACTGATTTTATTATCGATAATATAACCATAATTATGTGCACTTGCCCTTGTCACTTGTTTACCATCCATTATAACAGGATTTACAATAATGACAGGTGTATATTCTCCAGTCTTATTAGAAAGCTGCCACTGAATATCAACTATCTCTGTCTCTTGAAGTTGAGGAGCAAATTTAACTGCTACACAATCTTTAGGTCGATGCTCAGTAAGGTTATTTTCTCTATACCCTGCGATTGGTTTGAAAACTATTCCATCAAGAGCAAATGGACAATCTTCATTACGGTATATTTCAAAATTCTTATAAAGACCCGCAAGAGTATAATCAGATAATGTCCCTATAGTAAAATAATATGCAGGTTTATCAGGATATTCATAATTCATCCAATCAGTATCAATCCACTTAGCATGATCATCCATATACCTGATATCATAAATAACAATACTTAGGTCATCAAGCATACTCTTAATCTCATCACAATAATCTCTATTAAGAAGACCAGAGACAAATGAACGAGGATTAACAAACTCTGAATATTTATTTTCAAAAATAGTTTTATCTATAAGGACTTCACCACGCAGCACATAATTAGCAGGAATCTTTTTATTAAGCGCTTCAACGTTAGGTTTAACTTTTTTAAGAAGATGTGATTTCAAGTCTTTACCCCACTCCCCATCACCTCTTGAAGAAATAGAGATAATATCATGATTTTCTGATACAACAACTTCAAATGAACACCCATCATATTTAGGTGTCACTATAAAAGTATTTGCGTTAGATTTATTCAGATACTTATTAATATCATCAACATAATCCTTAAAGATAATTTGTCCTTCTGTATTTTCTTTAATCTGGACCTTAGAAAGGCTACCCATGACAAAAGGGTGCTTTATTGTATAAGAAGGATTTTTCCTTGCACCTATATAAGAATTATTCTCAAGGCCAAGTTTCTTTTCAAGCTCATCAAACTCAAAATCCGTCATAATAGGATTTCCG
>JAEEGL011052735.1_pt1 | contig 14691 bp, 12 predicted proteins | sample 9134231 | NCBI WGS metagenome assembly JAEEGL01 (sample SAMN16246548, study PRJNA631951) | gut metagenome | biome: gut microbiome; feature: rumen; material: fiber-attached | host: Bos | place: Iran: Karaj | collected 2018-10 | reverse complement strand
ATCGGTGGAACTTGCAGGCAAGGGAGAGCAGCAGAAGGCCCTTGAGGAACTGACAGCGAAGCTGATGGCCGAAGGACTGTTCGATGTGGAAAGGAAGAGACCCATCCCCAGATATCCGAAGGCCATAGGTGTGGTCACATCGGCGAAAGGTGCGGTGATCAAGGATATCATCGACACCACGGCAAGAAGATATCCTGTGGACTTACTGCTATCGCCTGCTACCGTACAGGGTACAGATGCCCCCAAGAGTCTTGTGAATGCCATCAGGCTGCTTCAGAACGAGGACATCGATGTTATGATCGTCGGAAGGGGCGGAGGTTCCGCTGACGATCTTTCTGCATTCAATGACGAATCCGTCGTCAGAGCGATAGTCGAATGCAAAGTGCCAGTCATCTCCGCAGTGGGGCATGCAACAGACAAATCACTGTGCGACCGTGTCGCGGACAAGTATGCCGAGACGCCTACCGCAGCCGCCATGATAGCGACACCCGACAGGAAGGATGAGAGCAGGAACATCAACAGCATCTGGATGCGCATTGACAATGCACTTCTCGCTGTTACTGAGAGGATGAAGACGAGATTCGATTCTCTCGACCGCAGGTTATCACCGAGGAATGCGAAGGCCGCTGTGGATGTCTATAATTCAAAATTCATCAACGCATCGAACAGGATGGATTCCGTCATCAGGATGAAGCTGATGGATTCGAAGAACACATTCCAATCATATGATGCAAAGCTGGACCCCAAGAGACTGATGGAGAGGCTGAACAACAATTCCATCACGCTGGACAGACTGGAGTCCGATATCGATTCGATGATCAAACGCATATTGGAATCCAAGAAGAATTCCGTCGAGAACATAGGCATGAAGATGGATTCGCTGAATCCCAGCAATGTCCTGTCAAGAGGATACAGTCTGATCAGGGATTCGCAGGGCAATGTGATCACCGGAGTGGATGACATGTTCCCTGGAACCGACGTAACGATAACAATGAGGGACGGTACGGCCGTCGCCAAGATAAAGGAGCTGAGAAAGGATGACTGAGAAAGAGAACACGTTCGAAGAGAATCTGGCACAGTTGGAAGAACTCGTAAGGAAACTTGAAGCAGGCAATCTCGATCTCGACGAGAGCCTGAAGATCTACGAGGATGCAATAGTGCTTCGCGAGAGATGCAGGAAGTTCCTCGAGGAGAGCGAGAGGAAGGTCGAGAAACTGATGGAGACCGCTCAGGGCGTCAAGAAAGAAGAGTTCAGTGTCTGAGCCAAAGGGAAAGACCGTTGGCATCGCACCATTCCGAAGATTCCCTGTACAGATCGGTGGATTCTATATCATCCTGGTCGTAGGCCAATCTGAAACTTCCTGACAGTATGTCGTCGTTCAGATTCCTGCTGTTGTGCGCACCGAAGATGAACTTCAGACCGATGGCCATCACGGCCATCAGGTCATGGCCTCTGCAGACATCCTTCTTCTCATGATCCTCCTCGGTCATGATCAGCTGCATGATATTCTTGACAGAGATGTGCCTCGCAGCGCGCGATCTTGACATTATCGACTCGATCATCCTCTTGACATCGCATTTCAATGTTTTTTTGTCAATGAAATAATCGTAATCCAATTCCTTGAACGACAATCCTAATCCGTTCTTATCGGACAGATACATCAGCAGTCCGATGGGGTATGCCGCGGACATAATGGCCTTCTTGATGTTGCCGTATGCGTCTGTAAAACGGTCCATCCTGTCCCTGTCGCCGTATTCATCCAGTATGTCGTCGAACGCCCTGCTGTTGAGCATCATACCCTCGGAATCCCTGGTGTCGGTGAGGAACAATGGTGCTCTGTGAGCTTTACCGGTCAGACGATCGAGATCGGCATCGATTATACCGACGACAGAATTGAATCCCCTGTCCCTGAACGTCTCCTTGACCGCGTTCCTGACATTGGATTTCGAATGTGCTATGACCACTTCCACTCTGTCCTTGTCGAAGAACTTGCCGTAGAGTCTCCTGTCGGTGACACCTTCGACTATGGCAATCGTCCCGTCGAAGGCCGTTGCAAGCATCATGACCGTATTGGCCACATCCCTGCTGTCGATGTATTCACGCACGTTCTGCCCTCAGTTCCTTGGCAAGGTCCCATCTGTCGTGGATGATCTGCGGCGAGTGTGTCGCCACGAGAAGCTGAATCTCCCTGGTCCTGCTGATGTCCAGGAACAGCGAACCCATCCTCTGCTGCCATGACACGTGCAGCGATATCTCGGGTTCGTCCACTATCGCAAGGGTACCGGGTTTCGTGTGGAAGAGCAGGCGGTAGAATATGATCATGACCTGTTTCTCGCCTGCGGAGAGTCTGTTGATCGGTATCGCGTTACCGTCGAATAGTCTGATGCTCAGCTGGCTCCTCTCGTTCAGATACACTTCCTTGTTGTTGTAGAGGCGGTTGACCACATCAAGGAATACGATGGTGGATTCAGCAAGAGGATAGTTCTTCGCGACCCAGTCCGAAATGGAATATGCCAGATCCTCGTATCCTTTCCTGTTCTCGGTGTAGTCGAACCTTGACGGAGGGAACCTGTATCCTGACGGGATCTCGGCGACGAATCCTGCGTCCGCTATGAAGTCCAGTTTCGCTTTGAGGTCCTTGCACCAGAAGATGAATTCGTCATCTCCCATCTCCTTCCTATTCTGTTCCTTCGGAGGTTCGAGCTTTGTATGATTGTTGGCGTAGACCAGACGGTCGTTGAATTCCGCTGCATAGAGATCGATTGCCGGAACCAAGCGTCCGTCCATCTTCTTCACGGTGTTCCTCTCGGGCGAGAGATAGATGATATCGAAGAGTTCCTTCACTTCATCTATTGTAATTTTTTCTTCAACATTGCTCCTCTGGACGAGTATGTTCAGTTCGCGGTTCCTGTTCTCAACTATGACGACGGTGCCGTCATCGAAGCCCACATCCATCCTTTCGAAGACCAGTGACGATAATTCCTCGACATCGCCTCTGAACAGGTCATACACAAGCTTCAGTGTGGTGCTCTTCCCCACTCCGTTGGGCGAGTGGATGTATGTGAGCCCTTCATCAGATAATTCGATGAAATGGTCATAACTGTTGAAGAGTCCGTAGACGGATATGTTCTTGAGCTTCATAGCGATGTTCGTATCGTTTCAATTTGTTATTAAGTATTCCCGTAATTGACGCAGAGTGTCATAATAACGCGTTTTTTCGATGAAAAGACTATTAATCATTTACAGTTCAAAAATTATTTTTACAGTATGTGAATTAATTGTTATCATCTTGAGTAGTACTATTACTCATGACTCAAACAGAGATGAAGAACATCAAATCAGCGAACATTCACGTGTTCGGGGTTTGCAATTACCGCTGCGAGCACTGTTTCGACAGGTGCCTGACACACAAGTACTTAAAAGCCGAAGAATGGCAGCCAGTTCTCGACTATCTCAAATGCATCGGTGTGGAGAAGATCAACTTTGCCGGCGGAGAACCCACGATGTATCCCCACCTCAAGGAACTTGCAACCATGGTCAAGAGGATGGGTTTTAAAGCTACCATCGTCAGTAACGGTTCCAGAATCGATGAAGCATGGATCAAGGATATGGCCGGGCTTATCGATTGGATCGGCCTGTCGGTCGATTCCCCTTCTGAAGAGGACGAGATTCTTATCGGAAGGCACTGCAAAGGCATCCGTCATCTTGATAACGTAAAGAAGGTCGCAGAACTTGCTCACAAGTTTGGTATCAAGGTAAAACTGAATATTACAGTAGTGAGGAAGAGTTGTGGAAAGGACTTCCGTCCTTTCATAAGGTCAGTGAATCCAGAAAGGGTCAAGGTCTTCCGTGCATTGACGCTGAAGAATGCCAATGATGACATACCAGATGTGTGGTCCATCACAGATGAACAGTTCGTTTCTTTCAAGGAACTTCATTCAGATGTCAAAGGCATCGTTTTCGAAGACAATGATGATATGCTCTGCACTTACCTGATGTTCGATCCTATCGGAAGGTGGATGATCGACAAAGGCGGGGAAAAGAGGTTCCTTCCCTTCGAAAAGTTACTAAGAGACGGTTTTGAGACGACACTTGATGTCAAGAGATACTACGGGCGCAATGCAGTCTATGACTGGTGATATGTTGAAGAGGGTCGCAGTATTCGGCATATCAAGAAGCGGCAAGGATTACAGCATCGAGGGTGCAGTGGAAAGGCTGTCTGCCAGCGGTATCAATTACATGCATGTGTCGATGATCAGGGTAGTCCGTGGTTTCCTTAACGGAAGGAAACTGAGTGAGATGGATTTCGAAGAGAAAAGGAAGCTAATGGACAAGGTCCATCTGCAGATGGACAATATCGCTTCATACGACAATGTGATTGTGGATGAACATTATTGCTTCCCGTCATATTACGGCGGCAAAAAGATACATACTGGCTATGTTGATGAGAAGCTCCCTTACGTGATTAAGTATGATGATGAGTTGGATATGGTCTATGAGGTCGTATTCGACAATAATGAGATCAATAAATACGATCAGGTATTCTATTTGGATATAGACCCAGAGGTCATTCTGGGAAGATTCCGTACATCAGAAGGTGCGAAGAGGAATGAATTCATTACATTGGAAGATGTGAGAAATTGGATGTTGTTCGAAAAGTACAAGATTCAGTCCCTTTGCGCCAATCATGGCATCCCCTTCATCTGCTTAAAGGATCCGAATAAGACTTCGGACGATATTGTCAGACAAATCGTCTGAATTAATAGTCCGACCGTTTAAGAGAACATTATCAGATTTTTATCGAAACCTGACAGCTTCCCCAGTCTTCTTGTCAGTCTTTCTTTGGGTATAGTTACTACATCGATATCGACAAAGCACTTATCCATGACTCCAGCTGTCATAGGATCCTTCAGTTCATATTGCTTTGCATCGTTACAAAGGCGGTTTGTGCAGACATATGCTCTTACTACACCGTTGATGTTGGAAATCACAATCACAGGGACCTTTATGTCGTTAGGTCTCAACAGGTTCGCTTTCTCTACAATCTCCCAAACTTCTCCTTTCTTAGGCTCTCCTTTGTATTCCTGGCGGATTTTGTTGTATTGTTTCAGACTAAAAGCCATGAACAACACTATACATTGGAATGATATCGTGATTACATGATACTGTACAAATAATATTTGTACAATTTATCGGGACTCAATTGTTGCGCGTGAATTTTGCTTCCATGTGGCCCTGCTGGGTCAGTTTGATAGAATTGAAACGATAGTTCGTCGTTTTCTTCACAGGATCGTACAATCCGTTTTCGATGGTTATCAGACCGTTCTCACGGAGGTTCTTGATATAGTAGGACACCTGCTGTTTCTTGAGATCGAATCTGTTCTCTATATCCTGATTAGTTACAGTGCCATTATTGATCGTCTTCTCGTAGATGTATTTCAGAATGTCCCTGCCCTTCTTATCGGATTTAGAATTCTTCGGGGCTTTTGTAGTCAGTATGGTAAGGAGGCTTTCCTCCAATGACAGGTTCTCCCCGTCCTTAACATAATAGACAGTGGCTCCGATGAAATATGCAGAAGAATAGGCAGCAAAAGCCATCAGTTTAGTACCTCCGGTAACATTGATGGAATATTTGTGTGGGCCGTTCTCCTTCTCTTTCTCATGTATCTCTGAGATGTGCTCCATAACATCCTTGAAATCGTATTCATCGACCATGATCAGTTCAACAGGTGTGCTTCCCTTGTTCAAGAAACCCTTTACCTCTTCTGCGCTTTCAAGGTACTGTCCGCTGTACAGCAGATAGGCTTTCTCTATCCCCGGTATCATTTTCAGACCTTTGATTACAGGTTCAGTGACCTTTCCGATGGTGGCGATATGGATGTGCATGAGGAATAATTAATATTGTACAATAAAAAGTTTTACTATACAAACTGAAAATGATATCGTTCTAATGCGTAGTGGTAATCATGAAGACAAGAACTTCCACAAGCAGGATAACAAACGGTTTCACAGCAAGCGAACTCCACTCACTCGGAGCGAAGTACGAATCAAAGAAGAAGATCGAAGTCGCGGCCCTCAACTACGTAAGGGCAGCAAAGGCAGGATCGGAAGAGGCAGCTTCCATTTTCCACTTCGATTCTGAGAGAACAGACGAGATGCATGTAGATCCCGAACGTCTCGCGATCATAAAGGAAGCGGCTCACATTCACTATTGTGATGCCGAATTCTCCTACGGTGCGAGATACTATTACGGGGTCGATGTAAAGAAGAACCGCGCCATCGGTTTCTTCTGGATGGATCGTGCAGCGAAGCAGGGGCACCCCGACGCCATATTCCATGTGGCCGAGATGTACCGTAAGGGGGAGGCAGTACCCCGCGACACCAAGAGGGCAGACTTGATGACATTCAAGGCAGCAATGGAAGGGAGTGCCCCTGCAGAATACAGGATTGGAAAACAGATCCTCTTCGAAAGCAACAGCGACCGTCAGGACAAGATAGCATTCCAGTGGATCTTGTCGGCGGCTGAGAGAGGATGCAGACAGGCAAAATTCGATGCCGGGAACATGTTGATCAAAGGAATCGGAACAACTGCCGATGTCGAACTGGGCAAGGAGTTCATCAGACAGTCTGGACTGTCCCAAACAGAAAATTCCGGGATGAAAATGACCGAAGGAACAGAGGGTGCTGTTGCATTCTGAACCTATTGGGAGCGTATAGAATAATTAATGACCATGCAATAAGGATAAAGAGGGGAGTTAATTGGCTGAGAAGAAACTGTACATCGATTTCGGATACAAGGCAGAGATCGATGAGGTGAAGAAAGAAGACGGGTTGTACAAGGTGGGCCTTAAGGATCAATATGCCAAATTGAACTTCCCCCAGGAATTTGAGGAATTTATCAGGGATGATATCGCACTTTCAGACGTAGAGGTCGGAATTTCATATCCTAGTTTCGAAAGAAAGGAAATTGAGGATGACAAGAATAGACTCAAGAACGTGGCAATAAGGATACCATTGGGTAACAGCGAACAAGACCTCATCCTGATGGGAGACATCATAAATTATGTGGATAAATTCCACGGAGCCTGCCATTATTACAGCGCCAAGGGAATAACGCTGATGGACAAGGGGATGGTCACTTGCGGGGAGATAATGGTACACTGTGATATCTACACCCGTTTGGACTTTGATGATGGCTGGAACAATGAAGATCTGGATGGCCCCACCAAATACCTGAACGAAGAGCAGATAAAGTCATCAGCACTGTCAATAGATTTCCTCAAAGAACTCAACGAGAAATATGTTGCTGAACCGTATAAAAAAGTCCTCAATACTATCGACAAATGGCAACTATTCCTAGATTCCAAGACTGAGATCATGAATACGGACCTCGATGTGGAATATTCAGTCGATGAAGGATCGGAGTTTCTCATCGCCTATTACAAGAACAACTGTTCAGAAGATGAATACGTTGACAAGATCAAATATCTGAACATTAGCGGCAACAAAGAGGCCTGGTTCAGAAAACAGCTGCCTAATACCGAAGCCGCTCCAATCTTTCACATGACACATGACTTCCTGAAGAAGGATCTGGAAGAGAATGAGGATATAAGAAAGAAATTCAAAACCGTAACGAGCATGCGTTCGCTCATCGTTTCTGAAAAGGTCAAGATGGTGAAGAATCCGAAGAGTGAAGAGCTTACTCCAAAATTCGATTCTCAGACAAAGCTTCAGGACAGCAGGATTTCCTCCAAGATAGAAGAGGAGGAGATCGTCAATAAGGAAAAGATAGACGACATAATCACTGACGGTGAATACAAGAAGTCAAAGGCTCGGATTGAAGTCAGGAACGCCATAGACAAGGAGATCGATAAACTTGTCCAGAGTTATTCCAAAAAGGAGATCGTTCCGTTGTTGGACGATTACAGCGCTGAAGTGACAGAGGAATACAGACCGGAATGTGTTGCTAAGATAGAGAAACTTGTAAAAGCCGATGAGGAGAGACTCTACAACGATATTGAAAAAACCGAGGATGAATTGAAGGATCTTGACGGGGAACACAAAGATCTGGAAAAGATGATCGAGGTTCTTACTGACAAAAGAAACGAATTGGATATCGAGAGGAAGAAAGCAAAGACCGATCTCACCAAAGCCAAGGATGACAAGTCCATGGTAAAGGCATCTGCCTCGTTGAAGAGCATCAACAAGGAACTCGAAGATGTTGATAAAAAAATGAGCGATGGTGAGAAGAGAATCACCAAGCTGATTTCTGATATCAAAGCCAATAATAAAAAATTGTCAGAACTGGAAGAAGAACTCGATAATATCGACGAAAAATATGATTTGGAGGAGATGGTCCAGGAGAAGATCGCTCCTTTAGTCGAAAAATACCGTGAGGAATTGCTCGAAAAGAAGAAGAAAGAACTCACCCAGAGCATGATGCCCAAGTACAATGAAATTCTCGATGAAAAGCTGAATCTAATACAGTCGGAAGTAGAAGATGAAGTCAATGAAGTGCTGGTCAATGAGACCATCATAAGGATGCACATTTTCTACCGTCTGGACATTCCAATCACCGATGATGTCGATTCCACCATCAAAAGGCTGAACAAACAGATTTCAAACAATGATTTCTTCCTGTACAAGGATCCGAGCGGAGATGCAGCTATCATAAGGCGTCAGAGAAAGGCTCTGAACTATCTCAAGAAAGGATATGTCATGAATCCGTTCCTGGCAACAGCACTCTTCAACAGTGCTAAACAAACCGATCACAGTAGGGCTGAGGTAGTTAACTTCTACAGCCCGCGTCTCAACGAAAGACAGAAGGAAGCGGTCCGCAAAGCCATCTCCTCCAACGGTATGTTCCTCATCCGCGGTCCTCCTGGAACAGGAAAAACCGAAGTAATTGCCGAGATCACAGCGCAGCTTGTAACGAACGGAAAGAAAGTCCTCATCGCCAGTGAGAACCACAAAGCCGTTGACAATGCCTTCCAGAGGCTTCCGAAGATCCCGATACTCCGTAGAGTCCGTCTGTTTGCCGGTTTTGCAAGCATTAAGACGGAATCCAACCAATATTCAGTCAAGAAGCTCACACGCAGTTTCTACTCAGACATAGCCATCCGTCTCAAGAAGGAGGTCAATAAATCGCAGAACGCAAAAATGTATGCAGACAAACTGGATGACACTATCGCTGATCTGAAGGCAGAATCAAAGGAAGTGGAACTGCAGAAGAAGAATGCAGATGATGTGATAAAGAAGATCTCTGACATCGAGGCACAGCTTGACCTCTACAACATGAAGGTATCGCGCGATAGGAACGAAAATGCTGAAGTCGAAATGGAGATCTCGAAACTCTATGACGACATCAGGTGTCTGGAGAGGGTTGAAGGAGAACGTTTCGATGAACTGACGTCATCGGTCGATGTGACCTACCTCGGGGGGAGTCTCGGACAGGATACCATACGTTCCTTGTATGCAATGAAGAAGCCTGAGATTAAGAAAGAATTCAAGATTCTCAGAGATAATCCGGAATTCTTCGATTTATTGAAAAGAAAGGCTGCTGCCGATGAGAATGAGAAGAAGAGACTGGAGGTAGAGATCCTTCAATCCGAGTTCAACGAGTTCGAATTCAAGATGGCCAGTGTATTCCCCGGAGGGATACCTGAAGAGGACGTCGTCCTGGATCTGAAGGACAAAATAGCCGATCAAATCGACCTGATAATCATGGAGATCAGGAAGAATATCGAAGAGCGCAGGGATTACTGCAGTGACACATCCCGCAAGGAAAACGAGATAAAAGAGCTGGAGAAGGAACTTCAGGAATTACGCTCGGATGATGCGATGAAGGCCTATGATGATCACAGGATGGCTCTGATCTCCAAGATCCAGAAGGTCTTGGCCGACAACAGCATCCACGGTGTCTTCAAGACGCCCGACGAGGGAATCATGATTATCGAAGAGGAGAAGGGGCGCATCAAGAAGAATGCTAAAAGCGGACTTTCCGATGAGCTGCAGACATCCTACGGTAAGATGGCAGAATACCTTCTCGACGAATCAGTGGTCGAGAAGGATTCCGAATCACTGAACGAGAAACTTCTGGAATATGCCAATGTCATCGGCCTCACATGTACCACAAGCGACAGGATCACCACCGAGATAGGTGATGTCGACCTAAACAAAGTCAATCTGGATGTCGTGATCATCGATGAGGTCAGTAAGACCTCATTCTTGGAGATATTGCACCCGATCCTATATGGTAAGACAGTCATCCTGGTCGGAGACGACAAGCAGCTGCCCCCGATTTACCAGTCGAATGTATTGGAAAGCGAGATGGACAGGTACAATTCCAGACTGGTCAACCCGGAACTTGAAAAAGAATTCAGGGAGATGTATGAGAGGTCATACTTCAGGGATCTCTACAGATCCATACCTGAATGTAACAAGGTCATGCTGAATGTTCAGTACCGCATGCACCCTGATATCATGAAGGCCGACAATGTGTTCTACAACGGCGAGCTGAAATACGGCGGTGCTGAAGGGAACAGGGAGCACTATCTTGAAATCAAAGGCGCAGCCAACAAGAGGATAATCTCAAAGAACTCACACGTCGTATTCATCGATGTCAACGGGGAAGAGAGCAAAGGTTACACCGGCGGAACATCCTTCGTAAATTTCCAAGAGGTCGATGTCATTGTCAACCTACTGAAGAAGATGGAGAAGAATTGTACAAAGGACGCGATGGGAATCGATATCGGAGGCAGGAAATTCCCCAAGGACAGGGATCCGCGTCTAAGTCTCGGGGTCATATGCGGTTACTCCGATCAGGCCAAACTTATAAGGACCAGGCTCAAAGGTTTCAAGTTCCAGTCGTTCAACAGATCTGATGATGAACAGTTCATGGTCGATACCGTCGATAACTTCCAGGGGGATGAGAGGGACATAATCATTTTATCACTGGTCAGAAGCAGACCTGAAAGGAGTTTCATGACGATATTCAACAGGATCAATGTTGCGATTAGCCGTGCAAGGTGTCTTCTTGTCGTTGTCGGAAATGCGAATGCGTTCTCAAGCCTGAAGATCAGACTTGACGACAAAGAGGATTTCGTGTACCGTAAGATAGTCGACATAGCGAAGGCGAGTCACGGTTATTTCACCGGTAAGGATGTAATGGGGGATTAAAATGGCTGATTATATCACTGTTCCGATCAAAGTGCCAGTCATCTCATTGGAGGTGAGTGGTGAATTCAGCAGGTACAAGAAGCCCAGCGGTCTTGAGAATCTTATCCTCACTGCTATTGGGACACCCTCATTGAGGAAGGAGACCTGGGGGAGTTTCTTCAACAGACTGGAGATCCCGTCAACGATGGAGCCTCTGTTCGAATCGGTCTTTGATGAATTGTATGATAATGATGTCATTGATTCATACCGTTTCGACCTGGAGGATCGCATCAATGAGACTGAATTCACTGAGACAGGGCGCGACCTATTCGAACAAGGGCGTGTAAAGCAGGAGCCGACGACTTTCAGCGAGAACATCTACTACTTGCCGTATTCGAACTATTTCGATGAAGCGTATACTTTCTCGCCGAAGACATCGTCCATGAACGGTTTCGATAAAGAACGTTATTCCGAGATCGTATACGATCCTGAGAGGCTCAGCGAATTCATCGATGCCAACAAGAAGAAGTTGGGTGCTGACAGCGGAGACATAATACTGCAGATAGACGTCGATAATCCCGAGATCCTTTGTGCAGACATGAATGTAAAACTCTCATTCGATGAAGCTTCAGGCGATTTCCTGTTTGAATCCGATATCGATCCAAATTTCATCAAAGGGTACTATACGATAGAGGATCTTATCCCGCAGAATTCAGAGATTCACAGAACTCCTGATTTCATCAAGGTCAAGAGCATAGGTAGTGTACCCGATAATTGGGAATCATTCAGATATGTGCTGCCTGGATTCTTCGGATTCAAAGGAACGCTGAAGGTATTCGACAGTGATTATGTCGATATCAGTGGCGCATATCCGGTCAAGGATATGGGATGTCAGTTCGCAGACATCATCAGCTCCACCTCAGGCAGGAGCTACATCTTCGTAAAGAAGAAAGCTTCAATACTGGGGATTGAGGGAGAAGTGGAATATACAGCACTGATTTCCCGCCCACTCACGGAGACTGAAATCAGAGTGATAATAGACAAAGTGATCGAGTCCAAGAAAAAGGAAGGTCTGCAGCAGTTCATTGACATAATGCCGGTATTGGAGATGTGCAAGGACAACTCCCACGTCGCCGGGGTCATCAGAGATTATCTCTCATCATGCAAAGATCCGAATGAATGTGTGATGCAACTGAAGAAGATCAAATCTAATTGGTCGCCTATGTTCGGAGATATCGTAGAGGGCGCCTTGTGCGATCGTTCCATGGACATAGATGAGATTGTAATCATCCTCAGGTCGAACAACCTGAAGGTCAGCGGTGAGAGAATAGCCGAATCATATTCTTCCGATACCGATGATAAGAACATGAAGTTAGCCGACAAACTGTTTCCAGTTGTCAGTAACAAAGGCATCATCACGGCACAGTTGGGTATCAGAGATGCTCTTGTCAGATGTGTGCTTGACGGAAAGACTGTGGACAGTAAATCAATTGAGATGATGTCCCTGAAGACTCTTGCCGATTCATTCACCGCGTTGAAAAAAGCATTCAAAGTCAAAGACGTGAATGACTATGATCTGACCAATGTAGACGAATCATCCATATCCGACATCAACAAGGTCTATGATGCAGCCAACAAGGCACTGAAGACCTGTGAAATGCTCATGATCGGTTCTTCCGATTACCAGGTCGTGACGGATTACATGGATATGTTCCAGAATCTTGTAGAGATTTACGGAACGGAACCTCCGTTGGAGAGACTTACCGGCTATTACTTCGGTTTCGCACTTCGCAGAAAGATCGAGAAGATGCTGCGTTCAGTATTCGGAAAGGCCCATGACTTGTCAAATATGATAGACATGGCATCCGAAAAGAAGTACATCACCAAAGAAGATAGGGACGAACTGCACAGGATGAGAGATTACGGTAATAAGTGTGTACATCCTACGGGAATCGATATCGCACTGAACAACAAGGATAAGCAGAAGTGGGTATCAACGATCAACAGGATCGAGAAGGAACTTAGCAAAGTGAAGAAGGTAAATGAATGATCGATTTCATGATAGTTGCAAGAACAGGCCCTGATTTCGTCAACATAGTGTTCGAACAGGTATCTGAAGATATCGACAACATCCTTGTCGAATTATTCGTCGATGAAATGAAAATGAGGACATTCGTCTGTGACGGGACCGATTCATCTTTGACGATTCAACCACTGGCCGAAGGTGATTATGAGTACAAGGTTTCACAGATTTCCGATAAAGGCGTTTATGTTGCGGAAGGTATCTTTACAATCGGAAAGAAGGAATCTTTCGCATCAGAGGGCAGTAACATAGATGCAATTTTGGAGCACTATGCTCAAATACTTTTTACGAAAGGCGGAAACATTTTTTCAAATGGGCAATACATCATGGTTCCAAAAGGAACTTCCATCACGGTTGAAGACGAGAGTCTTGTTTTCAGATCTGGGAATTATGGGAACCAGTATATTGTTCCATTTAATGGAATCCAATATATCAGTTTGTATTAATGAAGTGAAGATGGATAGATTGTCACAATCAAATTGATTAGATATCGGGTGCCCTATAGTATAAATCAAACAATTCACACATCAAAGTTGATGTTTAGAAATTCATTGATAGTCTTAAATCTGGAATTCATATCTACTAACAATGGACGTCGAAAAGGCATTCGAGAGCATCAGGGACAACATCAAGAACGAGAATTACAAGGCCGTCAGGCCGGAGATCGATTCTATAGTTGCAGCCAATCCCGATGATGCCGAGATCATCCTGAAATGCGCATCGCTTCTGAAGACCATCGATGACGAGAACGGATGCCAATCACTTGTCGATGAGGCATTGAAAGCATTGCCCTCCGACGGTTCCAAGGATTTCGATGTAGCCCTTGCGGTCAGAGGGCTCGGAAGGCCTGTCGAAGCATATTCGCTGATGAAGAGATTCAGGGATGACAAGGACAGGATGTCCGAGGTCGCACGTACGATGCTCCTTGCGGATGAAGCCGAGGAAGCATTGGAACTCGTGAACAAGATCGATGAACCTACGATTCGCGACCGTCTTCTCAAGTGCGATATCCTTTGTTCACTGGGCGAGTTCAGCGATGCCCTGAAGGAATCGGAATCCATTGTTGAAGATGATGATGCTTCATATCGCTCTCTGATCAACACCTGCACCGTTCTCATGAAGATGGGAAGGGAGAAGGATGCCGTCAAACTGGCGAAGTCCCATCTCAAGGAAGACAAGAAGAATGCAGACTCGCTGGCACTTAACGCTTACGTGATGTGGATCAACGGCAAGATACCTGCCGCAGCAAACTATGCGAACCGTGCTCTGCACATCGATTATTCACATGTCGGTGCGTTGGAAGTGATGGCGATGTGCTTCGTCGAGAAGGGCACATTAACTCAGGCGAAGCTCTTCGCGGGTGCCATAAACGAGAAGGAACCCGGAAGCCCTGCGGTCATCAGGATATTGGATGCATGCAGGATATCTAACGCCTGAACTTGGTCACAGT
>JAEEGL017372054.1_pt1 | contig 14692 bp, 12 predicted proteins | sample 9134231 | NCBI WGS metagenome assembly JAEEGL01 (sample SAMN16246548, study PRJNA631951) | gut metagenome | biome: gut microbiome; feature: rumen; material: fiber-attached | host: Bos | place: Iran: Karaj | collected 2018-10 | reverse complement strand
TTTAGTCATTGTATTCTAAATTTAAATCTAGGTTAAATATTAAATAATTGAACTCTTTTATAATTGCTTGAACGATAGGGTTTTATGTTGTTCTTTTTGAAAAAAGCGACAAACAAAAAGCGCTCAAAAATGAGCCCCTCTCGATTTTGCGACTGCAAATATCGCACTTTTTTTTCAATTAAGCGCTAATATTCAGCATTTTTTACGTTTTTTTTTGTTTTTCACTGCTTTTGGAGTTATCTGTATCTCTTTTTGACATGAATTGGATTTTGTTTCGCATGATTGCCTCATGTTTGAGAGATTTACAGTAATTTTGCACCTGCTTATGGAACAAGAACAGAAATTGAAAATCGAAGAAGACATTGTCAAGATGCTCAAGACGGTCTATGACCCTGAGCTGCCTGTCGATGTCTATAGTTTGGGGTTGATCTACAAGATTGACTTGAACGACGATGGCCATGTCGATATAGACATGACACTCACAGCGCCTAATTGTCCTATCGCTGACTTTATCTTTGAAGACGTGCGGCAGAAGGTTGAGAGTGTTGATGGCGTGACCAGCGCAACAATCAATCTGGTATTTGAACCCGAGTGGGATCCCCGCATGATGACCGACGAGGCCAAACTCGAGATGGGCATGATGTGAACAGTGAACAGTGAACAGTTAATAGTTTACAGTTAATAGTTAACAGATAGATACTTGTAGATGGCTCGCGTGAACACATATTTTATATCGGACCTGCACCTGGGAGCCAAATACATGACCGACCAGCTGGAGCGTGAGCGTTGTGTGTGCCGTTTTCTGGACAGCATTAAGGAAGATGCCGCCGAACTCTATTTGCTGGGTGATATCCTTGACTATTGGTACGAGTACAAGTATGTGGTGCCACGCGGCTACATCCGTTTCTTGGGGAAACTGGCCATGCTGGCTGATGCCGGCGTGAAACTCACTTGGGTGACGGGCAATCACGATGTGTGGCTATTTGATTACTTGAGAGATCAGCTGAACATGACGGTGCTCAATGGGCACACGGTCATTGAGGCTCAGGGGAAGCGCATCCTCATCGCTCATGGCGACGATGTGGGCGTCCAGCCTGCTATGTACCGTTTCACGCGTTGGTGCTTTTATAATAAGGTGTGCCAGTGGCTCTATGCAGCCATACATCCCCGCTGGACTTATCCCATCGCCACGGGCTGGTCTAACGAAAACCGCACCCGCCGCAATCCAGCCGAGCTGGAGGCTATATCGGAACGTGCAGCAAGCCGTTTGATGGACTTTTCCCGCGATTACCATCTGCAGCATCCCGATGTGGAAGCCTTCATTTATGGACACATCCACATCGCACGTCTTAACGATCAAGGCGATGGCATGCCACCAGTGATTTTTCTGGGCGAATGGATTTCGTTGAACTCCTACCTCGTTCTTGATCCTTCTGGCATGTTTTCTCTCAAGTACTTTGAAAAATAGAGTAATTTTTTGCAATCGTTTGTGTTGTTGATTATCAAAAAGATAGATGACAACAAACGATTTCTTTCTCAATAATATGTTATAAAACATAAAAATTTTGATTACTGGTTTCAAAAAATGGCTTTACATTTGCGCCATAAACCTGAAACAATCTTTTTTACCTTAGAAATTTTACCTATTTGAAACCTAAAAAGGAATTTTAAGCCGAGGCTTAAGGTTCCTTTTTAAATTTCTAATCATCATTGCATTCTGGCGGCAAAAGTTTTGGGTTTTTGATGGACTTCTCGTAACTTTGTGCCCTCAAATCATTAGACGATGAAAACGGTAGCAATCATAGTCGCTGGCGGCAGCGGCACACGTTTTGGCGCGCAATTGCCCAAGCAGTTCTTGGAACTGAGCGGTAAACCTATCTTGATGCGCACTATCGAAGCCTTTGGCGAAAATAAGGACGGTTCTTTTGATGTGATTGTAACCTTGCCCTTGGATCAGATGGACTTGTGGAAAAGGCTGTGCAACGACTTTGGCTTTGATATGCCCCATCGTGTGGTGCCCGGTGGTGAGACGCGCTGGCACAGCGTGAAAAATGCTCTCGACAGTATTGATGATATCGATAATGTTGACATTATTGCCGTGCATGACGGTGTGCGCCCATTGGTAAGTGCCGATCTCATCAACCGCACAATTGAAGCGGCGCGGGCCAATGGTGCAGCCATCCCCGTTGTCCTGCTCAACGACTCGGTGCGGCAGGTCACGGGCGATGTCAGTCATGCCCTTGACCGCTCGAGGTTGCGTGCGGTTCAGACGCCTCAGGCCTTTGATGCCCGTCTGTTGATTGATGCTTATTCTTTGACCTATCAGCCCACGTTCACCGACGATGCCTCGGTGGTGGAATGTGCTGGCTGCGACGTGACGCTTGTCGAGGGCGATCCGCAGAATCTGAAGATTACACGTCCCATGGACTTGGCGCTTGCCGAATATCTGTTGAACCAAGATGCCTGACCTGCGCCACACCTATATACAGTACCTGCATGGCGTGGGCCCCAAGCGTGCCGAGTTGCTCAAGAAGGAACTGGGCATCTCGACCTACTATGACCTGTTGTATTATTTCCCTTTCCGCTACATCGACCGCAGCGTTATCAACCATGTGAACGAACTGGTCGGTGACGAGGCTGCAGTGCAGTTGCGGGGACGTTTCCTCACTTTCACCACGGCAGGCGATGGGCGCAAGCGCCGCCTGCAGGCTCTGTTTACTGATGGAACGGGTACTATCGAGGTGGTGTGGTTTAACCGCGTGGCTTCGATACAGAGGACCTATAACACCAACACGCAATACATTCTGTTCGGAAAGCCGTCAATGTTTAACGGTCATCTGAACATTGTCCACCCCGAGGTTGACACGGTCACGACTGAGAATGTCGCGCAGGGTCTCACTGGTGTATACAACCTCACTGAGGTGTTGCGCAACCGCTCATTTTCCTCAAGGGCAATTCACAAGCTCGTGCTAAACGTCCTTGAAACGCCTGCAGTGAAGCGTATTGAGGAAACTTTGCATCCTGATATCATCAACCGCTATCGACTCATGCCGCTGGCCGAAGCATTGCGCAATATTCATGTGCCCATCAATCAACATGCTTTACAGCGTGCTCAGTTGCGTCTCAAGTTCGAGGAATTGTTCTTCCTGGAATTGAACATCCTGCATTATATAAAAGGTAATAGCCGCCGACTCGTGGGACACGTGTTCAGCCGCGTCGGAGCCTATTTCCATGATTTTTACAATAACGTGCTTCAATTCCCGCTCACTGGTGCGCAAAAGCGCGTCATTCGCGAGATGCGTGCCGATATGGGCGGTGGCAAGCAGATGAATCGTCTGCTGCAAGGAGACGTGGGCAGCGGCAAGACCATTGTGGCCTTCATGACGGCCCTTATTGCCCTGGATAACGGCTATCAGGCATGCATCATGGCACCCACCGAGATTCTGGCGGGCCAGCATCTGGAAACCATCAAACCGATGGCCGAAGCCATTGGCGTGAAGGTGGCGCTCCTGACAGGCTCAACGCGCAAACGTGAGCGCACGTCTATCCACGAGGCACTGATGAGTGGCGATTTGCAAATTCTCATCGGAACCCATGCACTCATCGAGGACACTGTGCAGTTCCGCAATCTGGGACTAGCCATTATCGATGAGCAGCACCGCTTTGGTGTGGCACAGCGCGCCCGCTTGTGGAGCAAAAACCGCACAGCGCCTCCTCACGTGCTGGTGATGACTGCCACTCCCATTCCCCGCACGCTGGCCATGACAGTCTATGGCGATCTCGACGTGTCGGTCATCGACGAATTGCCGCCGGGACGCAAGCCTGTGACGACGGTGCTCAGGCATGAGCCTGACCGCTTCAGGATGTACCAGTTTGTGGGCAAGCAGTTGAAGGAGGGCCGTCAAGCTTATATCGTTTATCCGCTCATCGAGGAGAACGAGAAACTGGACCTTCACGCGCTGGAGCGGGGATATGAGCAGGTGTGTGACGTGTTCCCGCATTATAATGTGGCTATGGTTCACGGACGAATGAAACCAGCCGAGAAGGATCACCAGATGATGCTTTTTGCCACGGGAAAGGCCCATGTACTGGTAGCAACAACGGTCATCGAGGTAGGGGTGAATGTCCCTAATGCCTCGGTTATGGTCATTGAAGATGCCGAGCGGTTCGGATTGTCTCAACTGCATCAACTGCGAGGCAGGGTAGGACGCGGTGCCGATCAGAGCTATTGCATTCTCATGGCACGCAGTGATCTGGGACGTGATACCCGTCATCGTCTGCAGGTTATGACACAGACCAATGACGGCTTTGTTGTCGCCGAGGAAGATATGAAGCTGCGTGGCCCTGGCGATATGGAAGGTACTCAGCAGAGTGGCATAGCTTTCAACCTGCGCATTGCAAATTTGGCCCAGGATGGCCAAATCATTCAACTGGCTCGCAATGCGGCCGAGGACTATCTGCGCCTTGATCCGGAAATGGATTCGATTTGGGGCCGTAAGATGGCCTCCCATCTGCGTGAATTATATGATAAACAGGTAAATTGGGGGCGTATCAGTTAATCGTTTTTCATTAATGTATTATCGATTGTGAGCTTTTTGTAACGTAATGTGTTGTTTGATTGATAAAAAAATGATTACCTTTGCACTCTCATTTGACTAATAGCAGTAAATATCAAAGAAATAAAACAATTAGGAATATGGAAAAAGAGAGATCATGGAGTAGGGTTTTAATCGTCAGTTTAGTGATTTTGTTGCTGTCGCCTGTTGCTGCAAGGGCACAAGGTATCTATCCCGATGTTAATAGTGATGGTCAAGCCAATATTACTGACGTTACTAAGCTAATTGATTTTCTGCTTGGTGTAGGAGAGTACGAGGGTTACAGCACAAGCTGGAGCCGTGGCGTCATATCGGTCAAGGACTATGGCGCAGTGGGTGATGGCGTGACCGATGATACCGAAGCCATGGAGCGCGCTTTTGCCTACGCTGGCCAGAACAAGCTCGCAGTCTATGTGCCTAAGGGTACTTATATGATCCGTCGTCCGTTGAACATCATGAGTGGAATGGAGGTCTATGGTGATGGCTATACCTCCATCATCAAGAAATTCCCGGCAGCATGGCACAAACTCACCGATGCCATCGCCACAGGAGTTTACAATAATGATGAATATAACTCCATTTCCATAAAGGTGGATGGCGTGAGCGGATACCATGTGGGTGATCACTGCTTTATCTCCTATTCGACAAATCCATTCGACCCGAGCAACACTAAAGCAAGGTATTGTACCTACGGCGAAATTGTCGAAATCAACGAGACACCCATTGTAGAGAATGGGGTTGAGAAATATGAGGTCAAGATCAAGAGTGCCCATGATAGTGAGAAGCATGGCGTGGTCTATCAGCATGCTGCCGGTACCGTGTTGTCCACATCATTCCCCATCTTGCGCTCTTGGGGATTTAAAGATGAATGTATCAATGTCTATATCCATGACATTTGTCTGGATGGCAACCGACAGACCGAAGGACCGACATATAACGGCGTGACTTATGAGCCTATGGAGTGGACCAATGCATGCATCCACTTTGATGCCTACGGTGCAACAAAGGTCTGTGGCATTTCTTATGACAAGCACTCTTATAACCATGCTATTGTGCGCTGCAAACTCATCAATGCCTCCTATGACGGCCTGAGTGACCAGGGCGAGGGCGGACTGTATGTCAAGGACTGCACCATACAGAATAATGCAATGTCAGGTGTGCATTTGGGCACCGTGTTTGAAAATGCCGTTATCGCAGATAACAAGATGACAGGCAATGGCGAAAGGGGAGCTGGCGTGTTCTTCTGCCAAGATGTGACCAACGTGATTGTGGAGGGCAATACGATTACTGGTTTCAATCACGGTTGCAGTGATGAAGAGTATGCGACTGAAGGCAAGTACAACATCATTCGCAATAACACCTTCAACAACATGACTAGCTATGTGTTTGACTTCCTTAAAGCTACATCTTCAAGGCATGGTGGCGGTTTGCTCATCACCGGTAACACGATCACAGGTTTGAAGGCTACCATGTTTGCCGGTAGATATCTTGACGATGTAATTATCACCAAGAATAAGATCAGTTCGGTGACCGAAACACCGTCATCGCTCATCATTTCAAATTATTCCAATGGTTTGATTATTGTGGGCAACACTTTACCCTCGGGAACATCGATCTCCACACCCGTTACTGCCAATAGCTCAACCAACGTTGTCCAAGCATCCAATTCCTGGAATTGATTACTGACATTAGAAAATGAAAATCATTAATACTTCTATTTTTCGTATCTGCCTGTTGGCATTTATGATGATGCCTGTGTGGGCATCGGCCCAAAGCTATTACGCTGACGTTAACTGCGATGGTGATGTGAGTATCAGTGATGTGACTGATTTGATTGACATCCTGTTGGGAAATAATGGTGCGACTAGCGGTAATGGTGGGTCGAATAGAGGTGTGATATCGGTCAAGGACTATGGTGCCGTCGGCGATGGTGTGACTGATGACACCGAGGCTATGGAGCGGGCCTTTGCCGATGCTGCCCGTTTGCAAGTGTCTCTCTATGTTCCCAGCGGGACCTATATCATACGTCGTCCTTTGACAATAAAAAGCGGAATGGAAATCTATGGTGATGGCGCAAACTCCATTATCAAGAAAACTCCTGCAGCATGGCACAAACTCACTGATAAGATTAATAAAGGGGTTTACAATAATGATGAGTATCACACTATCACCTTGAAAGTTGATGGAATTGATGGATATCATGTGGGAGATCATTGCTACATTTCATTTTCAGACAATCCATTCGTTCCAACGTATGCAAATTCGAGGGCTAGATTTTGCACTTTTGGAGAAATCTATGAAATAAATGATACTCCAATCGTTGAGGATAGTATTACCAAGTATGAAGTCAAGATCAGGAGCGCCTACGATAGCGTTTGGCATGGAACAGTGTCTAATCATCCTGCTGGTGCGACATTGTCAACTTCGTTCCCCATTATGCGATCTTGGTCATACAAGGATGAGTGTAATGATGTATATATCCATGATCTGTGCCTGGATGGAAATAGACAAACTAATGGACCGACATATAATGGCGTGACCTATGAACCGATGGAGTGGACAAATGGCTGTATTCATTTTGATGCTTCTTACAAAGAAACGGTTAATCCTAATACGATTCCATATAACAAGCATTCATACAACCATATTATAGAAAGGTGCCGACTTGTCAATGCTTCATTTGATGGTATTAGTGATCAGGGTGAGGGAGGTCTTATCGTGCGCGATTGTGAGATAGAGAACAATGCGATGCATGGCATTCATTTAGGCACAACCTTCACCGATGCGGTGATAAGAAACAATAAAATGACAGGTAATGGTGTGCGAGGAGCGGGTGTGTTTTTCTGCCAGGATGCGACTAATGTGATTGTTGAGAATAACAATATTTCTGGTTTCAATCACGCATGCAGTGACGAGGAATATGCATCGGCAGGTAAATTTATCATCATTCGCGATAACACTATTGATAATATTACTGGTTATGTGTTCGATTTCATGGCTGCAACTGCAACAAAACGTGGTGGTGGTCTGCAGATTTTCGATAATACCATTTCTAAACTCAAGAATTCACTGTTTTATGGTGACCATTTGGACAATCTGATATTAGCCAATAACATGATAACTAGCATTGCTAAAACTCCATCAACTTTGGTAATAGTCATTTCGTCCAATAATGCAATCATTACCGGTAATCAGATTCCCTCAGGTGCCTCTGTTCCCGCTTATATTAATTCGTCAAATACGACAAATCTCATCAACGCGGGGAACTCTTGGAATTGATTCAAGACAGACGTTTGGCTACCGATTTATGAATTAGAACTGTTTGCATTTGTGAATTTTTTATTTTTCTGTTATTGAGCTGTTTATGTAGCGTTGTTTAGAGAACTAAACCAAACTTTACACTTTTTAGCAGACAAAAAAGCCCCCTTTACAAAATAAATGTGTAATTTTGGACGTTCTTAAAAACAAATAGACTTAGAAAATAATCTAAAATGAATATAAAAAGATCATTATTCGCCTTGATGGCGATAACCCTTTTTGCGCTTAGCATATCGGCTCAGAATATGCAATCGCCTTCGAGCTACAGCAAAATGCACAGCGACCTGCTGGCAAAGCAGAATCGTGTCAAGGATCAAATCCGTGTGCAGGAAGCTCAAAAATATGCCGCAGACCTTTATGAGGAATGTGAGCCTGAGCCCGACATCTATACCGAGGGCTGGGACAGCGACCTCGTGAACTGCTATAAGGATGCCAACGTGCCTAATACCAAGGTGCTTGACGTTCGCCACTACGTGATGCCCATCAAGGGTAATTACGTGACCTCGCATTATGGCTACCGTCCCCAGTTTGGCCGCACTCACAAGGGTATTGACCTGCGTTCGGCAGTCGGTGACACCGTTTATTCCGCCTTCTCGGGTCGCGTTCGTCTCACCCGATTTGAGCGTGGTGGTTATGGCTTCTATGTTATCGTTCGTCACGAGAACGGTCTGGAGACTGTCTATGGTCACCTCTCGCGCTTCCTCGTCAAGCCCGACCAGTATGTCAAGGCTGGACAGCCCATCGCTTTGAGCGGTAATACTGGCCGTAGCACAGGTCCTCACCTGCATTTCGAAACCCGTTTTATGGGATATGCCATCAATCCTGAGGCCATCTTTGATTTTGCAAACCGTTGCACACACACCGACAGTTACACTTTCTCAAAGAGCAACTATACCAAGGCTCGCGACTATGCGCCCAGCAAGCGTTACTCATCGGCCAAGAAAGCTGCTACCGAGGAGAAAGAGGCTGCCAGCAAGAGCAAGTCAAATAATAAAAAGGATCCTCAGGTGACTGCAAGCACCCGCAAGTCAACCAAGGAGAGCCGTAACGAAAGCCGCTCGACCTATCAGGTCAAAAAGGGTGACAATCTGGAAAAGATTGCAGCACGCAACAACATGACCGTTTCTCAACTCAAGAAGCTCAACGGTCTCACTAACGACAAGGTGGTCGAAGGCAAGGTGCTGAAAGTGAAGTAATCGTTTCACATTAGAAAAGAATAACAAATGTGGGGGATGTGCTGTTTAGAGGCACGTCCCCATTTTTTTTGAAAGTAATTCGCTTCGATAAAGATAACCGGTTTTTTCCTGGAAAAAGAGACCTATCGGTCGGAAATCAAGTAGCGATATACTGCGGTGAATTGCCGTCTGAACCGGTCTTGGAATTTGTCCAATTTGCGGTCAAAGGTGAAACGGTCGGTCTGGACTGAAATCTTGGTCGTGCGGTTGCGGGTAAGGCGCTGGATGTCGTAGTTGCTTAGGGGGTAGTGACAAGTCACATAGTAATCGTTATAGGTGCGGTAATGACGTTTGAGGATATCGGCACGGGTAACGTCACGGTCTGTCTTAAGGATAATGCGGTCTCCGCCACGCAGTACCAGCGTCAGGCTGTCGCCTTGTGTGACTTGAAGCAGTCCCTCGTCATAGGTAACCTCTAGCGAGAACGTCACCAGACCTCCCGCATCGGCAACTGCGGCAACTGCAAATCGTGCGGCATGGAAGAAGTCATCATACATCACCTCCTGTTGGGAACAGACGTATCGGGCGCCATCACTGCGGAAGTGGTCAACGGCAATCTGAGCAACGGCGGGCATTGAGCCCGCCGTCAGCAAGAGGATGATTCCGATGACACATTTCCTGATCATGCCCTATCAATTTCCTAGGATTATTTTAATGATTGAATTGATATCGGCAATATTGATTTCCTGGTCACCGTTAATGTCACATACATCAATGGCCCGGCTTGACTTGATGCCCTTGAGGATGGCATCAACCACTTGGTTAACGTCAACAATGTTTATCTCACCGTCATGGTTAACATCACCGCGTTCCCAATCGATGGATGCCCGCACTCGATTACTCCACGACGAGAGCACCCCGTTGGTGTACAGCGTTTGGACGCGCATTGCGTAGTAGCCGGCGTGCATGTTTTCCATCAGATAGTCGGTACCGATAATACCTTCCTTATAGACTGCGCTGTTCAAATCAATGACAGAATAATCGTCACCAGCAAATATTTGGATGTCATATAGCAAGATGCGCATACCAGGCAGGTTGCTCAGCCTCACCTTGGCATTCTCGATAGCCGGGCAGGGAAGCAATATGCTGTAGGTGTCCTCTACATCACTAACATAAATGATAGTGTCCTGTTCGCCACAGCTGACCACGAGAGGAGTGGAGGTGTCGTTGCTTGAACTTTTGGCGTTAACCTCAATTGTTATCAAGCCATTATTGCCATACATGTCCAGTGCCGGTGTTTCGATCCAACCGCCAGCTTTGGATGAACCCATAATCAGATCCGTATTTGCTCGGTACAGTTTGCTTCCTGTCCAACCGGGGAGATTTGTGATGTCGTCAAGTGTTGATGAGCAATCTCTTGAACTGGTTCCGCTATTCTCAGTTTTGTCAAAAGATTCTTCCAAGCGTTTCTCGCTGAATGGAACGCGAGCAATTTCCAGATTGTAGCTCGTCACGTTGTGTCGGGGCGTGCCGTCCTGCCATTGTACTTTGAATGATGAGTGGGTTACGTCGGTAGCTTCTAGCAGAATGGGATCATAAACCTCCAACAGGCCTTCGCCGTTGAGTTGGACAACCTTGTCCTTGGCGCCCTCGCTTTTCAGGACAACGGTGGCGACATGATGGCCTTCGGAAAGGGGCGAGTAGGTAACATTTACGCGTTTGCCGTTTTGCAGGTCTTCAAGGGAAATGCGTTCGGTGTCGATGGTGAAAAATCCGCTTTCATCGTTCAACGTCAAGGTAACATCGCCTGTGAGCAGGGCACCCTTCACGTTAAACGAAGCGGTAGCTGTGCTGTCAATGTATGCCGTTGTGCTCACCTTCGAAGCCCATGCCTTGATGGTGGGAGATGTGGCGGGAGGCTCAATGCCGATGATAAGTTGTTGTCCAACATTGAAAGTCATAGTCCCCCCCTTGAATGCGTTCAAAACGAAATAATTGTCGGCCGATCCGCTCCAACCCCAGTTGACGTGGTAGGTGTCGGCATCGGCGTCATAGCCGTCAATGACAAATGCGTGGCCCGACCAGGTTATGGTATAGGCACACATCAGGATAGGTCGTTCGTTGGAAAGTTCTTCTTGGATGATCTCTCCCCATTCCTCGTCACTGTAGCCGTCTTCACCCCACCAGCCATCTTTTGCAACAAGTTGTACGTCTTGATCATAGCCGAACCTCATAACGGTTTGGAGGATATTGTAGCTGCCTGTCCCGCTGGACTCGGTACCATATCCCATGCGTTCAGATTGCCCCACATAGCGCATCAGGTGGGCGACGGCAGTGGCCTGCTCGTCGGTGAAGTTACTGCGGTAAATATCGAGCATGTTGTCCCAATCAAAGGTTGTCGGAGGTAATGCATCGACGTAGATACCATCGGTCGAATAGGCCGAAATGCTGGGAGTGGGCTCGGTGGGATATTTCCAATAATGGAAAATCATGGCCAGCGAGGTCGCGCCGCAGCCAGTCAGGCACCGTTTGCCCTTCGAAATGGGGCACTCCCGGTTATAGGGGTCATCTTGATCCCAAAGGGCGGTAACCAGTGGCGGAACGCTTTCATAGTTGCTTTTTGCCACCCGGCGCGGACCGTAATTGTCAACGGCCATATCGGGATGGGCCTGCAGGTACTCCAATTGTTCCTTATATCCATCAAGCCATGCTGACATGTTGCATGGGATGTTGTCCATGTCAAGATTGCCGTCACCCCAGCCGAGCACTTCGCGTGCGCGGTCGTCGCCCGATACGATAATGAACCGGTCGATGGTATTAAAAACGTAGTAAACCGCTTGGGATGCGTCTTGAGAGTTATACTCTGTGTGTACAAGCCGGAACTCGCGGGCAGGCGTTGGTGCTTTTTGTCGTCCGTTGACCTTGAGATTACCAAGGTAGTTTTCAGCAATAGAACGGGCAGTGTTGGCGTCAACATTAGCCGCCGTTATCTGCATTGCACTCAGTAGCAATGTGGCAAGAAACAGGATTTTTTTCATTTTGTAATGTAATATATACTTGGGTTATATGTCGCTGATGTAGTCGTTGAATGCTTGATGATTATTTGTTGTCAATCAAATTTGTACGTGGCGATTTTGCCACGCTGTTATAAAAGCGGTGGCAAAATTACACAATCATTTCATTTAATACAGCAAATTAATAACAAAAATGTCCAATTATGGCATCATGTTGGCCGATTGTTGGCAATATTTGTTCAACTCAAGTCTTGAGTAAAGAGGGCGATGCTTTTTTAGCGTTGCTGGTTGAAGGGCGAAAAGATGCCATACAGATTGGCGTCAATCTTATCGCAAACCTGTTGGAAATCCTCAGGTCGGTCACCAAACTTGATCTCATCACCATTGATGATGACCAGGTTGCCCTTATAGTCGGCAATCCAGTCCTCATAGCGTTTATTCAAACCTTCGAGATAGTCCAGGCGCATGGTCTGTTCATAGTCTCGTCCGCGTTTCTGGATTTGTTGCACCAGGTTGGGGATGGTTGAGCGGATGTAGATCATCAGGTCCGGCATCTTGACCAGTGACATCATCAGGTCGAACAGGTCGCGGTAATTGTTGAAATCGCGGTCGCTCATCAAGCCTTGGCCGTGCAGATTGGGGGCAAAGATGCAGGCGTCCTCATAGATGGTGCGGTCCTGAATGATGTCGATATCGCTCTGCGAAATTTCTACCACTTCCTTGAAACGCTTGTTCAGGAAGTAGATCTGCAAGTTGAATGACCAGCGCGACATGTCGGCATAGAAATCTTCGAGATAGGGATTGTTGTCCACCGGCTCAAACCGTGGGCTCCACCCGTAGTGCTTAGCGAGCAGTTTGGTCAAGGTCGTCTTGCCGCTGCCGATGTTTCCTGCTACTGCAATATGCATATTATCTAGTTTTTAGTTGTTGGTTTCTATTTATGAGTTGACTCAGGGCTCTCCGAGACCTCTAATCCAAAGGCCCGAAGATGCCGAACATCGTTGCGTCGATCTTATCGACAATGGCCGCAAAGTCCTCGGGATTGTTCTTATAGTCCATGTCATCAACGTTGATAACGAGCTTGCGTCCCTGGTAGGTGTTCATCACAAACTCTTCATAACGGTCATTCAGGTTCGACAAGTACTGCAGCGGCATTGTCTGCTCATAGTCGCGACCTCGCTTGTGAATGTTGTCCACAAGATGAGGCACACTGGAGCGCAGATAGATCATCAGGTCTGGAAGGCGCACGATAGTCATCATCTGCTCAAAAAGTTCCATGTAAGTCTCAAAGTCGCGGTCATCCATGTTGCCCATGTCATGGTTGTTGGCGGTAAAGATATAAACCCCCTCAAAGATGCTACGGTCTTGGATGATGGTCTTGTCGCTGGCATTGATGCCCAGAATGTCCTTGAAACGCTGTTTAAGGAAGAACACTTCCAGCGCAAATGACCAGCGCTTAATGTCCTTGTAATAGTCGCTCAGGTAGGGGTTATCCACTACAGGCTCCATAAATGGTTCCCAGCCGTAACGCTTGGCACGCATCTCGGCCAGAGTGGATTTACCGCTACCGATATTTCCTGCTATAACGATGTGCACGGTCTTGTTGATGTTGGGTTGTTTTACAAACTACAAAGATAAACTTTTTTCCCTATCTGCCATGCAGCCGTCTCAGGAAAGTTATTAACAATCAAGAAAATGCCGAAATATTTAGAGAATAACACCTGTGTTACCGAAAAAATGCCTATTTTTGCAACTCCAATCGAGATTGTGGCATGAAACAGAACTGGAGACCTGGAACCATGATTTACCCGTTGCCGGCGATGCTGGTAAGCTGTGGTGCGGAGCCAGAGGAATATAATGTTTTCACTGCCGCCTGGGTGGGAACGATCTGTTCCGATCCGGCGCTGTGTTATGTCTCCATCAGGCCGGAACGCCACAGCCACGGCATTGTGGAGCGCAACATGGCTTTCACACTCAACTTGACCAACCGCGAATTAGCGCGCGCTACCGACTGGTGTGGTGTGCGGTCGGGTAGGGACTATTACAAGTGGCATGAAATGGGACTCACTCCTGTCAAGGGTGAGACAGTTGCGGCTCCTTATATCGATGAAGCGCCCGTGAGCATCGAGTGTCGCGTGCGCGACATTATGCGTTTGGGCACTCACGACATGTTCATCGCCGAGGTGATGAATGTCATAGCCGATGACCGCTATATCGACCCCCAGACTGGAGCCCTTAATCTCCAGGCTGCCGATCTGATTACCTACTGCCATGGCCACTACTACACGCTGGGCGAGGAGCTGGGGCACTTTGGCTGGTCAGTACGCAAGAAACCGAAAACGACTAAATAACTTTAATACTAACAACTAAAAACTAACAACTAAGAACTGAAAAATGGAAAGAGACAATGTGATTTTTGACATCATCGAGCGCGAACATCTGCGTCAGAAACATGGCATCGAGCTGATTGCCAGTGAGAACTTCGTGAGTGATCAGGTTATGCAGGGCATGGGTAGCTCTCTGACCGACAAGTATGCCGAGGGGTATCCCGGACACCGCTACTATGGTGGTTGCGAGCGCGTTGACGAGA
>JAEEGL017217440.1_pt1 | contig 14692 bp, 10 predicted proteins | sample 9134231 | NCBI WGS metagenome assembly JAEEGL01 (sample SAMN16246548, study PRJNA631951) | gut metagenome | biome: gut microbiome; feature: rumen; material: fiber-attached | host: Bos | place: Iran: Karaj | collected 2018-10 | reverse complement strand
TCCAATTCATCTCAAAAGCAGGGTTGATGTACGACCCTTCTAGCCATTCGTCACCTGGTCTCTTGTTGCTCTCGATATTCAAGCGATGGCGGGCATCCACCTTCACGATGTCCTGATAGTTATACACAAAATCAGCATTCAGGTAGAAGCTCTTGTTCTTCGCGAATTCTGCCCAAGGATTTTCAGCGCCATACCTTGTGTTGGCTCTCCACATGATGTCCAAGTGGTTCTTCGACTGGTCAAAACCCACATTGAGGTCACCGATGAATCCGTAGTCACTCTTGAAACGATAGCCCACCTGAGCATCAATATAGTGGAAAGCGTCTTGCATCTTGATGATGCCATCATTTGTGGGGCTGATGTAGCCATCCAACACAAAGTAAGGATGAATATCTGTAAGATGACGGAAGTCATTGTTTTCCTCATATCCTCGTGCCTTCGCATAGAAATCACTCTTGGGTGTGATGTGGTAGGTGAGTGAGGCATCTGGAGCCACATTTCCCTTCGTGCTGACAAACACACCCAACTTCAAATCCATCTGTTCATTGCTATACTTATAATACGGTGTGAAGCGCAAACGGGTGATACCATCCAGTTCCACATTACCGTATGCTGAATAGAAAGCCCCTACACCAAGCCCAACACCATGTTCGTCAGAGATACGATAAGATGCTGTTCCATCCAATTGAAGCAAAGTTTCTCCCAGCTTTTTCTGCAAACTTGTGCGATGGTTTTGACTGAAGAATTTCACCCCTGCCGTTGCATCGAAAGTGAAGTCCTCAAACTGATAGGGTGTAAGACCAACCACCACACTGCCCAACACATTGTGCTGCTTGTCCGTTCCAGTTGCATTAGCAGTCATATAGTTAAACAGCTGGTTCTCGTAATCGCCCTTCACAAAGAGATCCACCCCATTGTCAAAGCGATGGTTATACTTCAAGCCTGTGCGGTTGCGGTAATCACGACTTTTCCAGTCTTTCAGACCGAAATATTTATTCTCTTTTGTCTTGCCATTGAAGCCTTTCAGGGAGAAATCCACCCTCAAGGCATCATTCTCGGTCAGGTCGAACTGATAAGCCGCCATGCCGTCCAGGTTGTTGGGCACACCGCCACTCAGATGCACATAACCCTTCTTGTTGCCCTTCCACACAGCTTCACTCTCATAATCTCCTAAAGGCTCAGCCACATAGTTGTTGAGAGGCTGTCCATTCACGGCATACTGCATCGTATAGTGTGTCACCTGTGTCTCGGCTGGCTTGGTCTTGACAGGCATCTTCTTTACGTCTGTCACCACTGGTTTTGCTTCGTTAGTCACTTCCACGGTGTTGTCCAACTGCGCCATTGCTGCAAGGCAAATGAGAAGTGAACAAGAAGTAAGGAATGCTTTTTTCAAGTGTGCTTGAACAGTGAAAATTCTAAGTTTCATATCTTTCATTTAAGTTTGACTTCGTCGAGCTGAAGGTTCGCAAGTTTTATTTATTTGAAGTTAATGAAGTGACCGAAGTGAGCGCTTTGCTCGAAGTGAGCGACGTTTGTCATGCTGATGTTTTTCTCTCTGCCAGGTATCATCGTTAACTCCTTTAACTTCGATTACTTCGAACGCAGCGATAACTTCAGAAAGTTGAGTTCTTCATTCTTTTATTCTCTCCTTTATCATCGTCTGTATGTCATCCTCTTCTTTATAGTTCGCTTTCAGCGACTCCAGTGTCTGCTTCGCTTCCACCTCACGGCCCTGTGCCTTGTAGATGTCGCTCAACAGCACAAAGGCACGTGCCAGCCAGTAAGGTTTGCCAATACCCTCATCTATCGCTTTGTTCAATTGCTGTTCTGCTTGCTGATACTGTCCTGCATTGTACAATTTCTGTGCTGCAACCACAGGTGCTTTGGCGGCTTCTGTGGCAATGGAATCCTGCGCTGCGGCGATGGAATCCTGAATGGCGATGTTGGCAGCCATGTTTGCCAATTCCTCCCTTGCCTTCTTCGTGTACTCACTGCCCGGATAGCGGACAGCAATGGAAGAGAACACGGCAGCAGCCTCATCTTCCTTGCCCGAAAGCACATAGGCACGCCCTTGTTCATATAGAGCCTTGGCTGCCTGTGAAGAGGCTGGATATTCTGCGTTCATTTGGTTGATGATGTCCACCTTCTTGTCATAGTTGCCGCGCAAACCCTCGATATATGCCTGTTGCAACATGGAATAGTCACCCATTGTATGGTCTGTTGCCTTGGCGCGTACATAGTTGGCGTCTGCCTCGTCATAGTTGCGCATATTCAGGTAACAGTCACCTATGCGGTTGAACGCATCTGCTTTCACTTGATTGGTTGCTGTGGTCAGTTCGGTGATTTTCCTGAACTCTGTGATGGCGGTATTGTACTGCTGTTGTTTGAAGTGTGCATAACCAAGACTGTACAAGGCATACCCACTGTTCTTCAGTTTTCCGCTTGGTGTCTGCTGACCTAAATTGATGGCGGTGTTCAAGTCGCTGGCAGCTTGTGCATAGTTGCCCAACCTGTAATTGCAATCACCTTTCACATAGTAAGATTCCGCATATGCTTCCGCATCCTGCTTGCCCAATGCAACGGCTTGAGTGGCATAAGTGAGGGCGTCCTGCACCTTGTTCTGGCTCAATTCACGGAATGCCAGGTTGTACAGCACCTTCTGCTTGTCAGCCTGAGTGGTGGCATCAGGTGCCTGCACCCTGTTGATGGCATTGAGTGCTTTTGAGTAATTGCCCTTCTTCATATAGACCTCCGTCAGGCATTGCGACACAGGAGTGGCATACTGCGAAGTCGGGAAGTCATTCAGGAACTGCTCCATCACTGTCACCGTAGTAGGTGCATTCTGCTCATGCAAGGTCAAGGCATAGTTATAAAGTGCCTGTTCACGGAGTTGTGAATTGGATGACATCTTTGATGCATTCAGGAAGGACTGCTGTGCCTTGTCCTTCTGACTCAGCTGCAAGGCGGCTATACCTGCATGCAACCAAGCATTCTGCGCCATCTCATCCTGATCTATACTTGCCGACTCTGCCAACGTGTTGTAGGCTGATTCGAACTTGCCCAAATTGTAATAGCACATGCCTTGCTTATACTGCGAGGTGCGTGTCTTCTCACCTGCTTCCAAATAGCCCAAAGCACGTTCAAATTGTCCCTCGTCATATAGTTTCTCACCTGCCAGACGGTAAATCACATTCTGGTAGGCGTATGCCTCATCACTCAGTCCTGTCAAGGGGTAAGGAAGTGGCGTGTCGATGGAATACCCCTTCGCCTCATCTGCAAAGAATGCCTCTAACGCTTCATCCACACGAAGTTCCTTCACCAGCAAGTTACGTCTGAACACCGACAAGACCTCTGCATACTGCGACAGTGGATGCTTCTTCACCCACTCTCCCATCCTATCAGCTGTGCCGGGGTTGCCCAACACATAATCGCACACCAATGAGAGCGCTTGAGCTTCCTCTCTGCCCTTCGCATCTTCTTTCGTCTCATCCAAGAAACGCTCAAATTGCTGCCTTGCGCCATAGTAGTGACCATCTGCCACCGCTTTCACTGCCGTTTGCTGTGCCTGAACGCCCAAAACCGTCACAGCCATCAGCCACGACAACAACATTCTTTTGTTCCTCATATCACTTATCAATTAGAATTCTGCTGCAAAGATAATGTTATTTCTTCTATTATCCTCAATATTAACAATATATAACATCATTTAGTTTTTCTTCCTGATTCCACACAGGAAATATTGAAGTCGTGGGAACGTAGTAGTGAGGAGGAGGACATACAGGAGGGAGAAAGAAGTTTCTGATGAAAAAACACCCACAAAGCTGGTGAGCCTTGTGGGTGTCTGTATCATGTGGTGATGAATGTTATTTCACATTCACCTTATTTGAGTGCACCTTTTACATCAAACTCCTTGCCATCACGAATGATGATGCATATCTTGATATTTGTTGTGTTTTTCCTCTTTTATATTGCTATGTGATGTTAATTTTGAAAAGTGCTGTTTCCCTTTATGTCAACTAGGCCATGTTTGTTATCTTTTTCTGCTCCAGCTATGCCATCATCGTTGAATTCTTCAATCATATCATAGATACACGGTACGATTTCTTTCCCCTCATTGTCTAAGTCCAACGCTCCATATTTCATTTCTTTTTGTACTTGTACCACCCCTTTATCGCTGAAGATATAAACCATATCGTAGATGCATGGTGTGACGATATTCCCTTGTTTGTTTATGAAACCATATTTCCCATCTTTTTGTATTTCAGCCAATCCATGTTTATTAAAGGATTCATACATATAATCAGCATTGCATTGTATGACATTCTTTCCATTTGTGTCTATATAGATACTCTTGGAATCCTTGTTTGCTAATGCCAATCCCTCAGAAAAAGGCTCTACACTATCATATTGAAATGGTATCCTTTCCTTCCCGCTCTTATCAATGAACCCCCATTTCCCATCTTTCTGCACAGCAGCCAGTCCATCGGAAAAAGGGTAGGCACTATCATAGTTGAAAGGTATGATGGTATTCCCTTGCATGTCAATGAACCCGTATTTATCTTCTACTTTCGCAACTATCATTTTTTCTTCCTTTGAATAGGCAAGGGATTTGTATTTACATGGTATAATCTCTTTACCATTCTGATCGAACAGTCCCCATTTCTTGTTGATATAGACTACTATCAGTTCGCCGTCTATACGGAAGTCTTCATATTTGCATGGTATGATTTCTTTTCCATTCTCATTGAGAAATCCCCATTTCTTATTTTTGATTGCCCTTATTGTTTTCCCATGATCAAGATCGCTTGTGTAGATGTCCTCATATATACAAGAGGTAACAAGTATTCCTTGCTTATCTATCAGACCTTGGTAACCACGTGACTCCACTTTAGCAAGTCCCTTATTGAAACTATGAACAGCGATGAAGGAACAAGGTATGACCATGTTCCCTTCCTTGTCAATAAATCCAATTCTCCCATTTATCTTGACAGCGGCAAATCCATCTGAAAAAGAAGCAGCTCCATCATAAGAACAAGAGACGACTTCTTTCCCTTCTTTATCCACGAACCCCCATTGACCGTTGCGTGACACAGCAGCATACCCCTCCGCAAAGGAATTGGCATCATCAAAGGTGCAAGGTATGATTTCCTTGCCCTTTGTGTTGATGAAACCATATTTGCCATCCTTCCGAACTAATGCCATTCCTTCGGAGAAGTCGTTTGCATATTCATAGATGGATGATGCAACAACGTTGCCATCTTTATCAACAAATCCATACAAACCCCGTTGCTGGATCTTTGCAATACCTTCCGAGAAGTTCCAAACTTCATCGTAAATAGAAAATTTCCATAGCTGTATGCTTTCATTGTCTGATCCAAAGCAGTTCCACAGCATAAGGGACATACAACATCCCAATAGAGAAATATATATTTTTTTCATAATTATCTTAGTGTTAGAAGGGGTTTTACTTGAGGCGTCGTACGATGTTATGTCCAATTTGACCAATCTTCCTGAAGGTGGCAAGTTCTTCCCCTTTTCGATTGATGAGCATATAGTCATAGTTTCTACCCATGATGAAGTTGCTTCCTAGTTTTTCTGGGTCGATATCGTTGTAATTAAAATCAACTATGGTTTCGCCTTTTGCATTGATGACACCAAATCCTCCATCTCCCATGGCAATAAAATCGCCGCCGCCTAAGTTGAAAAGCATTCTGTAATTGGGTGAAACGACCACCTTGCCTCGATCATCTACCACGCCCCATTGACCTGAGGGAGATTGGAACATTGCATAGCCATCTCTGTAATAGGAAGCATTTTTTGCAGCAGTCTGAAGGGTAAATAGTTGCTCACCTTTCGTGTTGATGGCATAACATTGGGTTGTGTTGTAGTTGGCATCACGAACTAATATTTTTCCGTCTTCTATACCAAGATTGATCATGGTGTACTTTGAGTTGTCGATTTTCCCAATGACGTTTCCATTGGCATCAATAAACAGACTCTGATCTGCCCAGAAGATACCCTCGCCAAGGGGTACTAATTTTGCGTAGGTGGCCTCGATTACAATCTTTCCATCTTTGTCTATCACGCCCAGTCTTCTGTTCTCATCTTCAAATATGGCATATCCCTCCACACCAAAACTCTGACAGCTCATTATATTTTCTGGCAGAGTGGTTACGGTCTCTCCTTTCGTATTGATGATGTGGATGGGTTGTCCGCTGGTAGCTAATGGGGTATGGTCGTAACAGACAAAATCTGCTGCGTCGGCACGCTCTTCTTCGAGTAGCGGTTGGTTGGGTTGGTTGACACTATAAAGCAGACACCTACCACCTGACCTCACCCAATAAACATCGTCATAGACGTTTGAGATAGCCGTGCCTGTGATTGGAAACTCCGTATCCACCACCACGTTGCCATCCTTGTCAATGATGCTCCAATTATTACTGTTTGATAGTCCTACAGCAAGGTATTCCCGTTGTTTTTGCTTTTCATTGCTGCTGCCATTTATTCCGCAGCTACTCAGCATAAATGTTATTGTTACTATACCAATTACGCTTAATGTGATGTTTATTCTATTCTTTTTCATATGCTTTATTGTTTAGGTTAATCAATAATAGTATAAATATTTCTTGTTCCTTTTTAGTCGGTTTCTACCGAATCAACGATTGACAAGACAACCTCGTAACCAGCAGCACACCCTGAAGCATATGAACAAGAGACTTTCCCGTATGGGAGTTTCAATTCGTAGTATCCATCACAGATGGTTTCCCATTCCACATTGTACTGCTCTGTCAACTTATCCTTCAAGTCCTGGCAACGTTTGGCTGCTTGTTTCATCGAATAAAATGCGTCAAGATCATTAGTGATATTGACGGAGTTGACTTTCCCTCCTGTGGCGTCTATGCAGAGTTCTGACATTTCACCATAGACCTCACCTCGAAGGAACACCATATTTTTGTCATCGCTAAAACCACTACCATCTGTAAAGCCTCTTTGTCGAAGGGTGGCAATGAACTCTTCAGAGTTGCCGCCCATCTCTAAGTCCATAAAGTACATATGATCCTCCTTGACAGGAGGTGCGGATACAATACTATCTTCACCGTTATTATTGGCGTTTGTATTAGAGGATGAACCTCCGCAAGCGGTCAATGCCATCAGGGCACCGATTGCAAAAATAGAAACAATAAGATTCTTCATATAGATATAAGTTAAAGTAGTTAATACAAATCCATGATATATTCCCACTAATTGCTTTATTCATAATATGTGATTTCGCGCCTTATAGTAGTCATGTCGCTCATTGAGCGTTTAGTCCAATTGCCATACTTATCTGTTTCAAGTATCTTATAGGTGTACACACCTTTTCCTCCGTGTGGTCCGTACGCCACATACGAACTTTTAATACAATATCCCTGTTCGTTGTATATATAGGTGGTCACATTTTTTACATAATTAGAGTCGTACTCGGTATTCTTGATAAGTCTACCCGATGCGTCATATTCATATTTCTCGTAGAGATCTGGATTCTCAGGAATGGGGAAGAAACGGGAAATACGCCCGTTCGCATTAAACTCATATGAAGGTGGATTTGAATGAACAGATTCTCCGTCAACAGCCGTTAGTACTCCGTTTCTGTCAAAAGTGTGAGTACACTCCCAGTTCTCACCAATTTCTTTGCATGTTTTCACTGGACCGCGAAGTTCATAATGTCCGAGAGAGCCTTTCCCTACCATTTGGGAATGAACAAAGATGCAATTACATAAGATGCATATAAATAAAAGAAACTTTTTCATATTCTTCGAGTTTTAAAACATGAAACAATTTATGGGGTGTTACCGACCCACTTTCCTGTCAATAATTCTGAATTGAGATAGTAGTAATCGGTCTTGTTTTTCTTGATGACATCTTGGAAGATTCTAATCAACTGTTGGTCGGTAAACTTACTCAAATCAGGCAGCCAATAACTACGCGTACTGCCATCATAGTCGCTCTTTTCTGTCACCCTTTTGCAATAGGTTGTACCCATGAACAGATATTCCATTTCTTCATCTTTAACTATTTCCCATCTGTTGGGGTGCTCTTCATCGATTTCTATACTCATGTGAGCAGCATATTTGAATACAAAAACATTGTTGATCAGCTTGCCTAATCTAATGAAGCTGCCATAAGAGGAGTCGTGATAACAGATTGCCAACTGTGCCGAACCAACAGGACTATAAGCCCGCCATATAAAGCCATCTCCCATATCAATTACATGTCCACATAATTGGTTATTCATCATGGAAGGTGTGATGGGCTTGTTGACGGTCTGTTTGGCAACAGTCTTGCTCACCCATCCCTCTGGTATTTGGAACCATCCTTGATTCTCGGAAAGAACTGGGCACATGTCACATTCCATCAAAAAAAATGGATAACCATCTTTTGTGACCTTTGGTGCATTAAGGCTTGGGCTTTTTCTGACGTTAACATCATCTGTAGTTGGACGCATATACTTAGAATGTGATTCGAACGTCAAAGAATTTAGAATTGAATTGGTTTGAGCACAAAGAAATAGTGCACTTCATAAAAACAATGTGATTAAAAAACAAATCTTCTTCATAATAGTTTAGGTTTCAGGTTATTTATTAATGATTGCTAAAAAAATCAGGGGCATCAGTTTGAGGGCTGATGCCCCTGATATATGTGCATTAATTTTTATTTTTGCACAGGAACAGTCACGAAGTGCATCAGATTATCTGCAAACTCGTAGTTGTCACAAGAAACTTGGAGATCAAAGGTAACGTTCTTTGACTTGGCGTTAAGATTCTTAAGAGCCACAGCTGCATTTACCGCAGATCCTGCTGGAATTGTCATCTTTACTCCGCGATCAAAGAACTCGGAATCATTCATTGAGAAGAGTAATGTGTTAAAAGAGTCATATCTATTAGATATGTCATCTATTATCGCACTATAATAGCTGATGGTAAAGTTCTCAAGAGCTTCTCCTGTGTTGTTCTTAAGGGTATAGTTGATAATCTTGTTACCATTTCCATCCTCTTCTATTCCTACAAATTTAACATCCAATTTGAGGTCTGGCGTCTGGATTCCGTCATAGAGTGTTCGATTGTCTTTAATTGGAATGGTCAGGAAGCGCGCCCTATCATCTGAAAGCGTGTACGTATCTGAAGAACATCCAAGCGCAATTGATACATTTTTAGCCTTGTTAGTTGTGTCAAATCTATTGATCCTTAGACGCCCGTATATGGTTTCGTTGGCTTTCAAGCGTGTTGTGTATTGCGATTTATATTTTCCATCCCCAAAGGCAACGTTTGTATAACTACTGTACTCATACGTGTTTCCTAAATCATCTTTAGCACTACCGGCTGTGAATGTAATATTCCCCAAATCGATAGCAGAATTATTGGTGACAGAGAAGTCTATCTGTACAACGGAGCCTACTCGTTGACAATCAATAAGACTATAAACCAAAGCCGTATCGTTAGTTTGTATTCCATTCTCTAACACGCGGTCATCAGTGATGTCAAAGTCGCGGAACATAATCGTGTTGTAATCGTCAGTTGGTATGCTGGGGGATTTGCACTTCAAATCAAAAGAGATTTTTCTTGCCCTGTTGGTCGAGTCAAAATCATGAATTGTCATAAAGTAGGCAACATAGCTACCAGCTGGAATGGTCAATGCCTGCCATCCTTGCCATGAATAGGTGGATTTTGAACTTGTTGTGGTTGCACTGGCAAATTCCACATTGCTACTGTATTGGTTCCCGAGATCATCATATATGAGGAAGTTTTCATATTCGGTCGCTACTCCTATACGGAAATTTGTAATGTCTTGACCCAGTTTGTTCTCTATGAGCATTTCAACGATGAGATTGTTTCCAACACGTTCTCCACGAACATAATAGGCTTTGAGATATCTATCCAAATCAATGGCTTGTTCCTTTTGTCCCCCGTTGTTCCCTCCATTATTTCCACTTTTGTTTTTTTCATCGTCCTTACTACATGAAACGACACTAAGTCCGCAGACTACTAACATGGCAAGCATTGTTGCCCAAAAACTAATTTTTTTCATTGTTTCGGTTTTTTTAAGTTAATAATTGATTGTTATGAAAAGTAAATATTCTAATAAGTTCCTACGTTATGATTATACACAATCATACAGATTTTTGCATTGGGCTTGAGGTCGCTGACTTTGTAAGGGGTGTCGGTGTTGTTGAGGTCAGCGTCGTTAACATAATAGGTGTAATGTCCACTTGTTCCAAAAGTTGTTCCCTCGTAGTAGGTGTCCCATTGCATGGACTTTTTTGTAAATAATGTACGAGCAGGAAAACCTACATAAAAACCTTCTTGTGTCTTGATGATACCAGATGAACCTTCCTGTAATTCGATGGAGCCTATTTTGCCGTCAAAAATAAGGACACGAAAAATCTTCTTGCCGGCTTTGGTGAACTGGTAGTATTCTTCTTCCCATTCGTCTCCACCTTCTCCTCCCATGGTTTCTTTCTTGTAGGTGTATTTGTCATACAGCCCTGCATAAGTTGCAGGTATGTTGGCGAATCTAACCCCTGTTTGGATGGGACCCAACTTTCCGTTGGTCAAAGTGAAAGTTTTAGCAGCCACTTGTGTTGCAGATCGTTGCTGGGTTTGTGTACGCTGAACAGGGGTACGTCTAACTTGTGCCTGCAGAAGCATTGCTCCTGCCAGCATGATAAAACAAACGAGTAACTTTTTCATAGATTTAGTGTTTAGATTGTTATTAATAGAAATGTATAATGTCATGACTATTAATGTCCCCAAGGCTCAAAGGAACAACTTTTAGTAATAGATTGTTGAGAATCAGGCATAAAAGAAAGGTGTGAGCCTTTGCCTTCTTCTCTAGTGGTAGGTTCTGGACTGACCTGTGCGGAAAGAATGGGTTGAAAAACAGCTCACACCTCCGATGTATGGCATTACAGTACGAAACCATTGTGCATCATACAATCGAAGTAGAGCGAGTATCGTCCTTTTCTGTCCGCACGAGTCACTCGTGCATTCATTTTCCCAAAATGCGAATTGTCCAGATTCACCACTAGGAAATAAGCGTACGCGCTTCCTTAATATGTCTTGAAAACTGCCATCAGCAACTCCGGAAAGCCACCTTTGGCAAGTTCTCGATGGCAAAGATAATATAAATAATGTAAAACTTCCAAACAATTTGAGAACTTTTTTTTAAAAAAGAGGTTGTAGATGATGAATATGAGAGGGATTTTGTTGATGGGGAAGTAAGAAATTGAACGTTGAAAAAAAGTGGGAGAACATGTAAGATAAGCGGAAAAACGCATAGGTGGAGTATGCCAAGGGCCTATCATCTCCGATGAAACAGCGAGGCTTGGTCGAAGCATACCTACCGAAACATCTACGAATCATCTTCGAACCATCGACCTTCCTTCGACCTACAAACGACGGCGGAACGACCTTGGAACGACCTTGCTACGCACACCCATTTTTGTGTGCTTGATCCTTCACAAAAAAAGAAAGAAGCACATCCATCTGGACGTGCTTCTTTGTCTGTCTTTTGTTGTCTTTCTCAACAATGAGGGGGTTATTTCCCACTATGCCTTTCCCAGAAAACGCCATCGGTGTAGCCTTGGATGGAGGGGTCTTGGTCGGCAAGGAGGAGGCGTTTGGCAGCAAGGAGGCAGTAGTCGATATTGAGTTCGATGCCACAGTAGTGGCGACCTAACTTCTTGGCAACCACAGCGGTGGTGCCACTGCCGAGGAAGGGGTCGAAGACGGTGTCACCTTCGCGAGAGGAGGCAAGGATTAGTTTGGCGATGAGTTTTTCCGGCTTCTGGGTGGGGTGATCGGTGTTTTCGGGCATCGACCAGAAGGGCACGGAGATGTCATCCCAAAAATTGCTGGGGCAGGTGGTGCGATAACGCCCCTCGTCCGTTTCCTCCCAATCCTTGGGTTGTCCGTCTTGCCGATAGGGAGCCAAGACACGACGACGCACCTTAACGGCATCAAGATTGAAATAATAGTCCTTGGGATTCTTGACGGCAAACCAAATGTCCTCCATCGAGTTCTTCCAGTTCTGCAAAGCCCCACGCCCTTTCTCCCTTTGCCAAGTGATGCGATTGAGGATGGTGAGCCGCTCCTCGATGACTCGTTGCATGGAAGAGGAACAACGCCAATCGCCACACATGTAGAGGGAACCGTTGGGAGCGAGTTTGTTGCAAAGCGGCTCAAACCAACTACGCAGATAATCCTCATATTCCTCCGAGGTTTTCTCCACAAACTTTGCCTCCCCAAAGTCTTTCTTCAGGTTGTAGGGAGGGTCAACGATGATGAGGTTGGCAAAGCCATCTGGCAAGGTGTCCAACACGGAGAGGGTGTCTCCATGAATGAGGGATTTCCCGTCCACCATCGGCAAGAGGGCATCCCTTTCCTCATCATTCACATGCAAAGTTCTGTTGTTTGGGGCTTTCATGGGGACAAAGGTATATAAAAATGAGAAGATGGAAAAATGAAAGAATGAAAAATAGGAATGTGGAATGAGGAATTGTTACTTTTTCAACGAAAAAACACCTTGAATAGCAAATAATTCCTAATTCCTAATTCCTAATTCCTAATTCTTCCCTACCTTTGCAATTGGAATGTCAAAAACAGCGAACTATGACTAAGAAATACGATTTTCTCATCATCGGCTCCGGTGTGGCTGGTATGAGTTATGCGCTCAAAGTGGCTGAGGCAAAAAAGGGTAAGATTGCCATCATTTGCAAGACCACTTTGGAAGAAGCTAACACGGCGAAGGCACAGGGTGGTATCGCCTCCGTGACAAACTTGCTGGTCGATAACTTCGAAAAGCACATTGAAGACACCATGATTGCGGGTGACTGGATTAGTGACCCCGAAGCAGTGAGACAGGTGGTCATGGGTGGTCCGCAAGGCATCAAAGACCTCGTAAGATGGGGCGTGAACTTCGACAAGAAGGAGGATGGCTCGTTTGACCTTCACCGCGAAGGCGGTCACTCCGAGTTCCGCATCCTGCACCATGCCGATGACACAGGTGCCGAGATTCAGCGTGGCTTGATTGCTGCGGTGCGCAACCATCCCGACATTGAAGTGTTTGAGAATCATTTTGCAGTGGAAATCATCACCCAGCACCATCTGGGCATCCGTGTGACTCGCCGTACTCCCGACATCGAGTGTTTTGGCGCGTATGTGCTGAATCCTACGACGGGTAAGATTGACACCTATTTGTCAAAGGTGACGCTGATGGCAACGGGTGGAACGGGAGCCATCTATAAGACAACCTCGAACCCCAACATTGCAACAGGTGACGGCATCGCTATGGTTTATCGTGCCAAAGGTAAGGTGAAGGACATGGAGTTTGTACAGTTCCACCCAACGGTGCTCTACAACCCCTCCGAAACACATCCTGCCTATCTCATCACGGAGGCAATGCGTGGTTATGGCGGCATCCTGCGATTGCCTGACGGAACGGAGTTCATGCAGAAATATGACGAGCGGCTTTCTTTGGCACCCCGTGACATTGTGGCTCGTGCCATCGATAACGAGATGAAGATTCACGCTCTTGACCATGTGTGTCTTGACGTGACTCATAAAGATCCTGAAGAGACCAAGCATCATTTCCCCAACATCTATGCAAAGTGTCTCAGCATTGGCATCGACATCACAAAGGAATACATTCCTGTGGCTCCATCGGCTCACTACATGTGCGGTGGCATTCAGGTGGATTTGGATGGACGTTCAAGCATCAAGCGTCTCTATGCTGTGGGTGAATGTTCATGCACAGGCTTGCATGGCGGCAACCGTTTGGCATCCAATTCACTGATAGAAGCTGTGGTGTATGCTGATGCAGCAGCCAAGCACTCTCTGGAGGTCGTTGACCAATATGAATTCAACGAAAAGATTCCCGCATGGAACGATGAGGGCACGATGACAAACGAGGAGAAGGTGCTCATTGCACAGGACGTGAAGGAAGTGGGACAGATTATGTCCACCTATGTGGGCATTGTACGCTCCGACCTTCGTCTGCACCGTGCATGGGAACGTCTCGACCTGCTCTACGAAGAGACGGAACACCTCTTCAAGCGTGTCAAGCCCACCCGCGACATCTGCGAACTCCGCAACATGATCAACGTGGGTTATCTCATCACCCGCCAAGCCCTTGAACGCAAAGAGTCTCGCGGATTGCACTACACTGTGGATTATGCGAAGCATGCACTTGACAAGAAATGACATCAATCATCACTTTTTTAAATACGAATTACACGAATTTAACAAATTTATAATGAAGAAGATACTTTCACTCTTAGTATTTAGTCTTACTTTATTCATCTCCGCATCGGCACAAGATGCGACCATCCCGATGGACCCTGCAGTGCGCAAGGGAACATTGCCCAACGGATTGACATATTATCTGCGTCACAACGAATGGCCAGAGAAGCGTGCTTTCTTCTACATTGCACAGAAGGTGGGTTCGATTCAGGAGGATGAGAACCAGCGTGGTTTGGCACACTTCCTCGAACACATGTGTTTCAACGGCACCACCCACTTCCCCGGTGACCGCTTGAAGAAGTATTTGGAAAGCATCGGTGTGAAATTCGGTGAAAACCTGAATGCCTACACCTCTTTCGACGAGACCGTCTATAACATCGACAATGTGAATGTGGAGACAGCTGGTGCTTTGGATT
>JAEEGL017145599.1_pt1 | contig 14692 bp, 11 predicted proteins | sample 9134231 | NCBI WGS metagenome assembly JAEEGL01 (sample SAMN16246548, study PRJNA631951) | gut metagenome | biome: gut microbiome; feature: rumen; material: fiber-attached | host: Bos | place: Iran: Karaj | collected 2018-10 | reverse complement strand
TTTATCCTGATATATATTATACAGCCTGGATTCCGTATATCTGGACAAATCTGAATCATAGTAGTTTTTGAATTCATTAACCCTCTCCGGAAATGCTCCACTGACGGCCTCTGCCGCTCCTTCGCAAAGCCAATCGGGAAGAGCATATCTACCTTTGTTCTCCTCAAGGGCGGAATTCCTGCCCAGAGTTCCGTTCCGGTTATAGTCATACATATATGCATGCAGCATTTCATGTACGGTTGTAGAGACAACCTTAGTCATATGGTTGCTGTTAACAGTCCAATACCCGCCGTCATCCTTGGTCGCAAAGGAAGCGATATTATATTTGATGAGCATGTCCATATACAAAAGATCAGGATCTTCGCCATTTTCTTCGATCCCCTTCCATGAACGAACGGAAACGGCAGCCTCCACTGAACTGCCCTCCTCACCGTAAATATACAATCCGATATTATTGGAAAACCAGTCATATTCCTGAGCAACGTCAAATGAAATCAAACCGTCGCAAAGAATATTCACAGCCTGCGGCTGAACCTCATATTTGATGGTTTTAACAAACCATTCAAGAAATTCATGGCCGTATTTTTCAACAATACCTGATTGGCAATGAATCAAAACCTCATCTTTGGATTCTTCATCAGAGTCTGCAGGTGTCTCAGAATTTCCGTTGTCCGTACTTTCGCTGTCTCCGCCATTATCTGCTCCGGCATTTTCAGAAGTATTATTACCATCGGGGCTTTCAATCACCACTCCGGGTCCCTTTATATATGTGATACCCGTGGAGGGATCAGTCGCAGAAAGAATCCCGCTCAGATTATCCTCAGAAAAGCGGCCTGAGTAGTTTACGCGAAGTGAGTTATTTAGATAAATATTTTTCAGAAATGCCGGGAGTTTGACATTGATCAGGCCACTGAAATCTACTCCCTTGAGTTCATATCCATCAGGAACATAGAACGCAAAAACAGGCAGGTATGTCACGCCGGCAACAGCTACAGTTGCGGTCTTGCCGCTTTCATCAACCCATATGACGGGAATCTTCCAGCTTATTCCGTTATATACTCCGTCTTTATAGGCAAGGACTGTTGCTTCATTATCAAGCATCCTTCCCGCAACCGGCTCATCAAGATCAGTGATCTCAACTCCGGTGATCACCACCTTGTCATCAGATGCGTCCGTGTGTCTGCCGGCATCGACTTCATTTTGATGCTCAAATGCAGTATTTCTTCCGGCTGCATAGGCTGTGACCGTAAAGATATTACTTCCCAGCAAAGTAGCTGCCAGAGCAAAACACAGTATTCTAATCTTCTTTATTCCGTTCATTATGCCTCTCCTACATGTCATATAATGATTACAGAATATATCATAATTCATCGAAATGTCGCAAGAAGTCACAGATAAAGAAAGGAATTGCCAGAGACGTCCCATTGACTTAACTTTTTTTGAAAAACCCGTTACAATGGTTGATATCTGTAAATCATGACACATCGCTTTGAGCTAAGGAGGCTTTGATATGCTTAAGGATATCTATCAGAAATACTATTACGACCAGAATTATAACTGCGCCGAGACGATCCTGCGGGCTGCGAATGAGTATTACGGTCTGGATCTGCATGACAGGGATATGATAATGATAGGAGCATGCGGTGCCGGAATACAGTGTGGCAACACCTGCGGTACCATCATAGCCTGTGCTGCGGTACTTTCAATGAAATATATAGAAAAGAAGGCTCATGAGAGTGATGACATCAGGCCCGTGACCACCATGCTGATCAGGGAATTCAATAAAAAGTATCAATCCACACTGTGCAAAGACATCAAGCCCCAGTCCTTCAAGCCTGAGATACGTTGTAAGCATACTATAGAAACTGCCTGCGATATACTGGAAAGTGTCATATCCGAATATGAAGCCTCCAAGGGATCATCCGGATCATGAATGACCCGGTTCAGGAAGCTATGTTGCTTCCTCGGACTTGGCATGTCTGATCCCGTATATGACCAGCATCACATAAAACACCGTCCACGAAAGCAGCATTATGAAATATAGTATGCTGTACAAAGGATTTATCCTGAACCTTAGATGCATCTCATGGGGGCCTCCTTCTTTAAGCCGTACCAGTATCCTGCCATTATCGGCCTTTGAGACCTCCATCCTGTTCTCCATCTCATCTACTGCCTCATACCCCACGTAATAGAGAAGTGGGATATCCGCATATCCGTCATCCGTCAGGGAGGTGTATTCATAATCGACATGGGTTCCGGTCTTATGGTACGAGAAGGATTCGATATGCTCCTCATCCGATACCCGCCCGATGTCCGAGGCATATGTCTCTCCGGTGGTACCGGTAGGCACATAATCCGGCTGGTCTATGGTATTGATATCCCCCGAAACCTGATCATACAGAAGTATGTCGCAGGAGAAATATTCCACAAACTGAAATACGGATGCAAATACAAGAAGAGCCGTAAGTATGGCCAAAGTCCCATATCTCCTGCTCCTTTGCCCCTCTTTTTGGATATCGACAGCATATGGGCCAAGAAGTGCAACAGCCGTAAGCAGCATGGGTTCTATGACAGACCCGAATCGATGAGTATCCTGTATATACTGTACGCATTCCCTGAAAAACGGCATGTGTTCATAAACAAAGTCCCAGGGGATAAGCCTGGTGCAGAGGATAAAGCTGATAAGTGCAATAACCGCACACTCCAGTGAGAATCTGTATCCGACCTCGCTCCTCTTTGCCCGGCTCAATATGAGCATGATTGCCAACATCACAAACGCAACCGCATACAGCCACATCTCCGGTTTCTTCATCAGTCCGGAAAGGTTCAGGGTATAATCCCTGAAATCCCACAGCTCTCCAAGATGATCCTTATCCCAGTCCGTAAGGTAATACCTTATGAAGATCACAAGGAATCCCAGATTCATGTACAGGAAAAGTCCCGCAGTTATACCTGCCTTTTTAAGGACTGCCCCCTTATCTGCCAGAACTGTCCTTATATTGACAAGTGCCAGGACGGCTATGCAGACTGACACCATGAGAAAAGTCAGCACATGGGAATGCATGCATCCGCTGATACCTATGACCAGCATGATGATGCCTTTCTTTTCGTTCTTTAGAAGGCAGTAGGCCCCTGCTATGCATAAGGGAATAAAGGACACGGCAAGTCCCTGAGCTCCCGCTGTACCAAGAGAAAGGACCAGGAAGAGTCTGTGGGGGCAGAAAACATATGCCAGAGTGAACAACAACACTCCCTTTCTCTTAAGTCCCAAAGTCTTACCGGCATAATACGTACATACCGCGGTGATGATATTGGTCACCACCATCATTATCCTGTATGCACAGGTCATGGATACGCCGAAGAGCCGCATAATGCCATAGGGATACAGAAATGCGTTGGGATACATAAAGGTGAGTTCACCGTACTCGTTATGGAGGTTAGGTGCTATGATCACCGGGAACTGACCATCCCTTAAGCCCTCCGCGATGCCCTCTATCCTCATCATGTGGGTACGGGTATCAACACAGAACATGGCACCGCCCCTTCTTACAAGATAGAAGGGGATGGAAGCAGCAATCACAATAAGAGCCAGGAATACATGATCAGAGATCCCCTCTGCTTTACTTCCCGATGACATGTGAAACAGCATAAGGATAAAAAGAAAGGCAGATATCAAAAGCAGGATGAAGTGTAAGACGGCGTCGGTATATATCCTGTGATCCGCATAGAGTCTCATGCTTTCAATGACAAGACCGCTGCCCGTGGGAGCATAGATCCTGACCTTGGCCCTGTCCGTAGGTGCCGATACTTTGAAAATGTCATTCACAGTCGAGCTTTCACCCGCTGTGGGATCTAAATATATGTCATAGAAGGGTTCATTGTCATTGATGAAAATGGCAAGATGGGTCACATCGTTACTGCGGTATGAGACCTCCATCTCATAATCCCCCTCCGAAAGCCACAGTGCCCTGGATGAGGCTGTCTCCTCTTCCATGTCCGTATCATCGTCAGCCACCAGACAGCCATTCTCTATCCCTGCTTTATTAAGGTCAAATACGGACAGGTCAAATACATAGCCATCGGAATCCCTGTATTCCATAAGGATCATCCAGAAAGCAGCAAGAAACAGTATGATCCCGGTTATAAGAACCGGTATGTATTTCTTATTTATGCATTTTCCTACCATCGCTCTTGCAGATATTTCATATGTTCCGGTACTATACCGGAAGCGCCCCGGCTCCCAAACGGGCTTTATCCTGCTGCGGCTTTTCCAAAAGCCCCATACCGATACTGTACGGATCCCCGTTTATCTGGTCTATAAGCCAACCGGCCATGGTTTTGCCATCCTGCTTCACATTCAGGAATGTGATCTCCTTTAATGCTGTATGCACCGTTCCGCCCTTTCCCACAGCAGCCGGGAGCATGGGCCAGTCGAAAATATAGAATCTGAATCTGTCATTTATATCCATCAGCTGGCGGACCATTACCTTTAATTGCTCATAAAAGATCTGCTGAGCCTCCTTGTCCGTCTTATACACCTTCTTGACTATGTCATTGTAATAAGCACTTAACAGATAGTCTCTGGTACTGCTGCCATACAGGTATCTGAAGGTGTCCCCGTACTTCCTGTACAATGCTTCATACCAGTCTATGGTCAGATTATCGGTATGGATTGGCTCGCATATGCTCTGCTTCGCATGCCATACCTCCTCGGCTGTTTTCCTCCAGTCCGAAAACAGGAGGAGTCCGCTGTCGGAAAAAAGTGTTATATCCTTACAATCCCTGTAATAATCCTCATAGATCTCTCCTGCAAGAGCCGGCACTGCAAAGGCCCCGGCAGAGTTTCCCGCCACAAGTATCCTGTCCGGATCCGGAAAAAGCCTTTTGGCAAGGTTCATGGTTTCCCTGAAATTCCTGTACCCGTTAAAATGCAGCACATCTTCGCTGCCATCCTCTGCGGTATAGGGAAATACATTATCCCCCACATGGAAGTCTCCCGTTGCATAGGTCACCACCACAAAACTCCAGTCTCCGAATGGATTGGACTGGTTTTTGATATCGGTTATGCCGATGTTTATATTCATGATCTGTGTGAAGGGCCGCAGATTATTCCAGTAGAAATTGGGGAGTCCTGCTGCAACCTTGGCTCCCGTAACGGGCCTTGCGGCAGTATATTCATTCCATGCCACTCCACCCCCTGAAAGGATGATACAAAGGTCATTGCTCTTTCCCTTGCTCACATATGTATAATATTCGCTGCCATCACCTGACACGCAGTCCTCAAGAGGTGCCTTGTACCAGACTCCATCTTCCATGTCCTCTCCTAAGACGGGAGGCTCAAGTCCTTTATTCTGTATATGGTTTTCTATGGATCTCTCTACGAAATCTCCGACCCGTTCTGCGATCTTCCTTTCCATGGCTTATACGTTAAACCTCCTCTGCAGCGCGGAAACAAGATCCTTGTATCTGAAGATGACTATACCTGCCATGGAGATAAGATACAATGTGATGCAGATGATCGCCGGATATATGAACCAGTTGCTCCCCCTCCTTATAAAGATCAGCTGGCACAGGGCAACTATGGAATCAAATGCGATGTAAGACAGATACTCATTAGGCCGAAGCTGTCTGAAATAGGCAAAGGTGAAGGTGCCAAGAAGCAGCCCGAAAAGCATGCTCGGTACCACCCAGGTCACGGACCATCCGTGCATATGTGTGAGATAATCCACAACTATGTTGACGACTATGGCAACATATGCCTCCACGGTAACCACCTTTAGCAGATTATTCCTCAGGTACATGGTGACAAGGACATCCACCCATGCCACAACAAGCCCGATCATGGCGAGATTGAGCCAGGCAATATCTTTATTCACGGCTATCTGCGTCATGAAGCCGCATATCTCAAGAGCAACAAAAGCAAAGGTGATGATCTTTATGAAGGTTACGGAACTCACCTTTCTCTCTATCACCGGGAATGCATCTGTCTTGGCATTAGAGGATACCTCTATGTCCAAAGGGACATCCTTGACCTTACCCTCGCATAAGGGGCAGCACTCCTTATGCCCTCTTATGACTATGTCACATCTGGGACAATAATTCATCCGTCTTCCTCCTGGGATACATTCTTTTCTTTTTTATTCTTCTTTTCCCTGCCGTTATCGGGTTTATCAACCTTTGCGTCATGATCGTTGGTGGCAACCTCCACCCTGGCCCCCAACTGTGTCAGTCTCCTGAAAAAGTGGAACATCACCTCATGGGTGTCATAGGGAGATACCTCTCCGAATACCATCTTGTCCCCGAAGGAACTGATGCATACCTGCTGTGAGGGAGCAGCCATAAATGCCGAGAACCTGTCAACATACTGGGCGAGATCATCTCTTAAGGTTATCTTCCCCAGATTGGACAAGGTAGTGGTGGTACCCTTCTTTGCGCCGCTGTTAAAATAACTGATGGCAAGATCCTTGATCCATACCGGAACCATCTTTATGGCGATATTATGCTCAAGAGAATTATAGGAATTCATGGTCTTCATGATATTTGTCTGTTCCAGCTGTTCCTCGTACTCTTTCTTTACCGTATCTATGATGGATGACAGCGTGCCGTCATAATCCTTGGGATAATAAACTATGCGTATCACTCCGAAGAAATTCCTGCTGGTATCCGACTTGAAATACTGTCTTAAATTAACGGGCACAGATATGACTATGGGCCTCTTCTTATCCCTCATGCTCATCGTATCCAGAACCGCCTGGATATAAAGAGCTGTGGTATAGACTCCCACTGTTGACCCTGCCTCCTTGGCAAGAGACACGATCTTTTTAGCCGACACCACTCCCTCGATAAGATGAGGCAGCAGGTTCTCGTCCTTATTCCCGGATATCTGGTAAGCCTTTACCGACTTCAAGGTGTTGAGCTGCTTAAGCCCCGTCTCCTTCTCATAATACTGACTGAAGGCATCATCCTTCTTCTCTTCTACGGATGATGACTCTCCGGTGTCTTTAATATCCTCGGCTCCGTGTACCATCTCCAGATATCTGGTAACAAGCCTTCTGAAAAACATGAAGGCCCCGGTACCGTCGGACAATACATGGAACATCTCCAGATTTATACGGCATTCGTAGTAATTGAGCCTGTACAGCAGATTGGTCCTGCCCGGGTAATAAATAGGACTGCAGGCAGGCAGATGGTCCTCCTCAACCTTTGCATGCAATCCGCCCTCTTCAAGGTAATACCAGAAAAATCCCTTCTTTAGTACGCAATTGAACATGGGATACTCTGTGATCACCTCATCCAGTGCATCCTGAAGGATCTCAGGCTTAACCTTCTCCTTCAGCTCGCAGGTTATGCGAAATACCCTTGTGTCTGCACCCTTTGCTGATGAGGGTATGATCTTGGCGGCATTGTCGAGCTTATACCATCTTGAACTTTTTCTATCCTTTTTTCGCGACAATCGTCTATCCTCCGATACCATAGTATACATCAAATATCCTTTTTGCGGCAGGAACCGCACTCTCCGATCCCGAGCCTCCGTTCTCCATGATCACCGTCACCACTATATCCGGATCATCGGGATTGGAAAATCCCGTGAACCAGGAATGGCTTGCACCCTTGACGGTTCCGAACTCTGCCGATCCGGTCTTGCCTGCGACCTGATATGGAAGTCCTGCCAGCTTCTTGCCTGTTCCCGTGTTGCAGACCTCCTTCATGTAATCACGAAGGACTGCCGCCTCCTCCACTGACATGATCCTTCTGTATTCCTTGGGCTTGTATTCCTCTATGAGGGTGCCCTGATAATTCGTCTTTCTCACTGCTTCCTGGGAAAGCATCATCATACCGCCGTTGGATATGGCCTCGGTGATCAGTGCCATATGAAGCGGTGTCACCAGCATGTCTCCCTGTCCGATGGCAGCCTGCAGGATATCCTCGGTATCCGACAGAGAGGACAGCTTTATCCTGGATCTGCTGTACGCCAGGTCCGTTGGCAGGACTCTGTTGAAAAGCATGCTGTCACAGGTGTCGGAAAGCTGTGTAACATCAAGCCCCAGACCGATATTGGTAAAGGATGTATTGCAGCTGTTGGCAAAGGATCCCATAAGATCCTCCTCCCCGTGCACGCTTCCATGATAACACTCAATCCTTGAATCATCCACAGTGATACTGCCGGTGCAGTTATATCTGTAAGCAGGATATGTATCCGGATTCTCCCTGATATACTCGTACAGGGTCACGATCTTAAATGTGCTGCCCGGAGGATAGAGTCCCTGTGATGCCCTGTTAAGAAGGGGTGAATCTCCCTCATCCGATGATATGGCCGCCCAGTTTTCGGATACGGTATTGGGATCGAAATCCGGCTTGCTGACCATGGCAAGGATCCTTCCGGTCTTTGCTTCCATCACGATGATGGCTCCCTTGTATGACCCCAGAGCCTGATAGCATGTCATCTGGAGATCAGGTCTTAAGGATGTATATATATTATCCCCATAATTCCTGACGCCTGCCATCTCCTTCTGTATCTTTTCACCCACCGGTGCGTTGGAGGTGAGCAGATCTATGTCAAAGGCCCTTTCAAGACCGGAGGTCCCTCTTGTGGAAAAGCCCACCACGTGTGAGAACAGGCTGCCGTAAGGATAATTCCTCACCTCTCTCCCCATGCTGTCAAGAGCCTCCTCCGCCAGCACGGTCCCGTCGGCTGCATAGATGGTCCCTCGTATAACCTGCTTCGCAAGCTCCTTTTTCCTCGTATTATGAGAATCGTTTATTATACTGTCTGCTCCAAACTGAACGAAATATGCATAGTGGCACATCATCGCCGTAAAGATGGCAAGAAAGATAAAAACGATGGTCCATATCTCTCTTCTTCTCATTCCCTAAGATCATCCTTCATGATATATAAACCCTGTATTATGGCAAAAGCCGTAAGGGTCGACATTATACTGCTGCCCCCGTAGCTCACCAGCGGAAGCGTGATGCCTGTCAAGGGTATGAACTTGGTGACTCCCCCTATGGTCAGTATCACCTGGAATCCGTAATTTACTCCAAGCCCCAGAGACATGTACTTAAGGTACGGATCTCTGATGGCGTTCGATATGTTCATGAACATCAGAAAGTTGGATAGACTGATAAGGATCACGCACAATCCCACCAGCGCCCCCATCTCCTCCGTAATGGCGGCAAACATGAAATCCTTGGATACCTCCGGTATGCTCTTTGGTGAGCCTCCCATAAGTCCCAGACCGAACCAGGATCCCGTACCTATGGCAAATAAAGACTGGGCTATCTGATATCCGTTGCCCTCCACATCCGCAAAGGGATCCCTCCATGCACTGACTCTGTTCCTGACATGGGAGAAGGCTTTGTATCCTACGATACTTGCTGCCCCCATGCCAAGCGTGCCGCCTATAAGTATCACCGGCATTCTGTAGGCTGCGTAGAACATGAACAGGCAGATGATAAAGAAGATCAGGGCACTCCCCAGATCTCTGCAAAGAGCAAGTACTCCCACATATGACAGTGCCACGATGCCGCTGGCTATAAGCTGGGGTCTGTCTGCCCTTCCGGTATCGGGATCGATATGGTCCTCATCCGTCAGCATACCCGCGATAAAAAAGATGTACAGAAGCTTCACAAGATCCGAAGGCAGGAAGGTAAAACCAAGTACAGTAAGCGAGATCCTGGATCCGTTGGTCACCGTCCCCTTGGTGAGCATGGCAAGCAGTATGCCCAGTCCCGCTATGGCTGCCGCCCAGTAATAATATCTCACCAGATAGATCTTTTGTATGAGATAGGGAACTATGGCGGCAATGATCATGGATATGGCCGTGGTTATAAGCTGTCTGGTGGCTCTTGTCATGGAAAGCCTTGCCAGCATGATAAAGCCGATGCACAAAAGCATGCATATGTTGTTGGTAATGAGTCTGGATGCTCTGGGATAGAGATACTTGAACACTATTATGAACACAAAGAACATAATCTCTTCCACGACGCATATTATGAGCATCGAAGGATCCCCGGTCTTAACAAACAACACGTAGAACGCAAGGGCATGTGCGAGTACCATGAGCACATTCTGAAAGATGTAGAACACGGTCCTGTCCTCTTCATGCTTGTATGAAAAAACCGCAAAGCAATGAAATGTATAAAATATGACAAATACAGCTATAAGATATCTGGATATCCCTGCCATATGACTACTCCACTCCCTTTATAAAATGTCCCCTGGTGTACTGCCCGTAAGGTGGGTCGATACAGACATCATCATTAAAAAGCCCTGTGAAATACCGGGCTATCTTCACGCATTCCCCGGGCTCCTCCGTTGTGAAATAAAGCCTGATGCTTTTTGGGGAAAGCTTTGATATCTTATCCTTGTCCTTATGCAGGGACAGCGGACAGGAATTCAGGATGATATTATAACAGTACCTGCAGACACAGATCACGGGAAACCGTACATTCATCCTGTCTGTCAGCACTTCCTCATGTAAGGATCTGCCATCGCCCATGCAGCCTCCGTCCATGGAAGTTTTTCTGACACATCCTGCACTTATCATCATGGGCACCCTGCCGTAGACCATAAGTTCACTGTCTTCGATGCCCCCCTCTTCCATCTCATGATATGACAGCTCCAGCGGTACCGTCGTCCGGTAAACATCCTGTTCTTTCAGAAAGCTGTATGCTTCTGCGTTGCAGTTATAAAGGGTATGATCTGTCACGATCTCCCCCTTATAATCATGATATCTGAGAAATCCAAGCTCATCTAAGGTACGTACAAGAAGAAAGGGTTCAGTAAGAAAGGCAAGACACCTCTCCTCATCATCATTTCTCATCACATAGGGCATGGTATTACGTGGTCCGAAGATCCTCCCTATGCCATCGATGTCCTTTATGGCACTCTCCTGTTCGCTTTTTTCACAGACTGCGTTTATGACCATCTATCATCTCGTCCTTAAGTGCATCCAGCACATTTCTTCTTTGATCGTTTAGTATTGAAACCGGTATGAAGCCAAGACCGTCAGTATCCACCTTTATGTCAGTAAAGCAGAAATCCGACCCTCCGGTCTTATTCAGCTGTCGTATTATGTCCTCCTCAAGCACAGGCCTCTTATCTGCCCTGGCTATAACTGGTCCCGTGACATGAACCCTGTGCTTCATATCCGGTGTTGTGACCTCCGTAAATATGGGCTCATCATGGATGGCCCTGCAATAAAGGCTTACGGGATACTGCTTTTTCTTTATATTCTTTTTTTCTGTATCCTCTCTTTTATATGATCCCTTGTCTATGGTGATCATATCTCTGCCGTTTCGCCTGTGATAATACCCGGGCTGTATACCCCCTCTCGAATATACATCCCTGAGTCTGGCCCTGTCCCTTGCATCCACATGATACGTCTCCCCTGCTTCAGCCATATCAATATACTTCCTGTATATGGATGTAACGGTATATACGTACTCGGGACTCTTCATCCTTCCTTCTATCTTAAAGGATCTTATGCCGCTTTTAACAAGCTCATCCAGGATATCTATGGTGCACATATCCTTCATGGAAAGAACGTATTTATCCTTCATTTCCCTGATGCTGTAGGGCTGTCTGCAGGGGCCTGCGCATCTGCCGCGATTTCCGGACCTTCCGCCTAAAAAGCTTGAAGCAAGGCACATGCCGGAATAACTGTAGCACATGGCTCCGTGGATGAAACACTCCAGATCCAGACCTGTTTCGTCATATATCCTTGATATCTCCTTAAGTGACAGTTCTCTTGCTGGCACTATCCTTTTAACACCCATATCCGCCAGAAGCCTCGCTCCGTATACCGAAGCAATGGACATCTGTGTGGATGCATGAACCTCCATCCCCTTAAATTCTTTTAGCATAAGGTCCAGGACCCCAAGATCCTGTACTATGATGCCGTCCAGTCCCGCTTCGTAAAAAGGCCTGACATATTCATATATCTCACCGAATTCACGGGGTTTTATGAGGGTATTCAGAGTCAGATATATCTTTTTATCAAATAGATGCATATACCCTATTGCATCGATAAACTCGGAAGGGTTAAGGTTTCCGGCATATGCCCTTGCTCCGAACCGGTCGCTGCCTGCATATACTGCATCGCATCCACCCTCTACGGCAGCATAAAGACAGCTGATATCTCCTGCAGGAGACAGCAGTTCCGTCTTGCCCTTTACAGAAGAAAGGCTGTCGGCAACCCCGACAGCCTTATGCTCTGTTTTATATTCAGATCCGTTAATTCTTTCTGACATTTGTCACTCTCGCTATGCCGCTTTGAGAATGCTTTCTCTCTTCGTTGATATGATTAAGCTCTGTTTCAAGCTTTACTATCTTCTTATCCTTTTCGGTGATCTCCTGCTGCATTTCCTTGATGGTCTGCTCTACAGCCTCATTCTTGGTCATGGAGAGCACAAGGTTATGCTTCACATCATACAGATCCTTGTCTCTCTTCTCCAGATCCTCCGTCAGATGATCTACCTGCTCCCTTGCCTTGAAGTATTCGTCGGCAATGTTCAGGAGTACCAGTACATTCTGAGTATCAGCGGGAAGTCTCTTATAACTGTCAACCCTTCTGTATTCCTCAAGTCTGCTGTTAACGTAGGAAGCTACTCTCTGCATGTATTCATCGCTCTCATATCCCACCAGAGTATAATTCTTGCCGGATATTGTCACGATGGTCTCACTTTTTTCTCTGTCCCTTGCCATATCAAACCTCGTCAGCGTATCATGCCACGTATTTGGATATCATTCGTGCAGACGGATCGACGGATCCTAAAACACAAATACACAGTGGATTATAACACATATTTCCGTTTTGGTATATGCTCCTGAATCCACACCTTATCCGGATCATGCCGCAGAGACTCCGAATGCTTTGATAAGAGCTTCGATGTCTATACCTCCGGCAGCATTGATCAAAGAAAGGAGATCGGCTCCTGCCGGTATCACTACCTTATACGTCACACCGTTCAAAACGAAGGAAACGGCAGTTGCAACGTCTCTCCTTGCAAGAAGGGATGTGACCACTCCTGCGGAAAGCCCTGTACCTTCCGGAAGGGTTATGCTTACTGCAGATCCCGGAGCAGATTCTTTTATAAGTGCTATATTCATATCATCCGACGCAAGAGCCGTCACTGATTGACTCCCCGATGCGGCAGTGTCTGCGGGATCCGATGATTTCTCATAAGGAGTAGCAAACTTGGTCCTTACGGAAAGCATCACGCCGCCTCCTCTGGGTACTATTACATAATAGTTTCCGTTTTCATCGACAAGAAGGGACTCGGTCTTGCCTTCATCCGAGAAAACCCCATCCAGCTCATAACCATCCTCCATGTTGATCCGAAGTATGACCTTATCACCCTCATAGGCATAATCCACTTGTATCGGATCTCCATCAAACATCAGGATCTCTCCCGCATCCAAAGGACTTCCGTCACCCTTCAGAGCCATCAGGGTTGCACCGGCTTCAGGTGCTTCGGTACGGATCACGTATCCTATGTTCCTTTCAGCCTCTCTGTCAGGTTCAATGGTATAATCATCAGCATTCTCATTAACACGGAGCCTGCACACGAGATCATCGGTATCTGACTCCACCTTCCAGGCTATGACGGAATCCCTTTCCAATTGAGTGTCACCTGCAAGCGCTATGGCTCCTTCAGAGCCATGTAAGGTATCGCCTGCAAATACGAGATCCGGTTCTCCCTCTCCTTGTTTATTAAAACACACACCACCTGTAATACTGCCAAGACATATTACCTCATTCACTCCTTCACCGGCAGCTCCGCTATTGAGATAAAGCCCATCTTTAGTTGAGATATCACCTTTGACTATCAGGTGATTGTACCCCTCGTTATTACGGAAAAGTACTATCTGATCCGAGATAACATCCTGTCCGGCAAAGACAGCATTGGCGCCGCCCTTTTCGGCATACATGTTCGCAGCACCATAGCCGTTCACGTTTCCATCGATCTGGGCAAGGTTGGCTGAATCTTCACCTGTTGAAAACATACTAAACGGCCTTTCAACGGAGCCAATGTACCCATGTATGGTCACATCGTTCTCCCCGCCTTCGGAGGATTTCATTGCAACACCTGACTTTGGAACCGTCGGTTCACTGCCGCCACTGCTGGTCTCGTTGGTGTTCCCCATTACCTCTATTACATTTTCACCGCCTTCGGCTGCCTCTGTCAAAACGGCTACAACCGATGCACTGACATCACCGTTTACAGTTACGCTGTTGACAGACTTACCACCGTCCGGCGCCTCGGCTACTGCCGCTATCCCATATCCCTGATTATGATTTATAACTCCTGACTGTTCAACATTGCCGGTAGTCAGGTCAACATTTACACCATTCGTATTGACAACTGCTACTGCATCCTCCTCATCGGTTACCGATACATCTCCCACGGTCCGTTCCACATCCTCAGTCGGTCTTATGATCTCTACCGGATCTCCCTCTGCAAATACAGGAACGGTAATGGAAATACTTGTCATCAAAGCGGCCATCATAACTGCCGAAAACTTCTTTATATAAGATTTCTTCAGGCTGATCTTCTCCAGATCGATCTTCTTAAAGTTAAGCAACACTCGCTCCTCCTTTCGATGTATACAAGACACAGAAGAATTCTAACATGAAAACACTCACCGTGTATATAATCCCATCTGTAAATGTTCATAGGCTTTATCAGT
>JAEEGL016446500.1_pt1 | contig 14692 bp, 14 predicted proteins | sample 9134231 | NCBI WGS metagenome assembly JAEEGL01 (sample SAMN16246548, study PRJNA631951) | gut metagenome | biome: gut microbiome; feature: rumen; material: fiber-attached | host: Bos | place: Iran: Karaj | collected 2018-10 | reverse complement strand
TGCTGCTGTTGCCCGGTGTGATAGATACTCACGTTCACTTCCGCGATGGTGGCAACAGCGAGAACCCTGCCGGCACATTCTTCTCCGAGAGCCGTGCGGCACGAGCCGGCGGCGTTACGTCGGTTGTGGATATGCCAAATACCAATCCGCAAACCACTACAGCCGATGCCCTTGCGGCAAAAGAGGCGCTCGCCGCACACGACAGCGCCGTAAACTATGGCTTCATGATTGGCGCCACATGCGACAACCTCGACTGGCTCCTTTCCGTCGAACCTACCAGTTACGCCGCCATCAAGCTTTTCCTCGGTTCGTCGACAGGCAACATGCTCCTAGCCGACCCAGAGAAGCTCGACCGCCTTTTCCGCGAAGCCCGCAAACTTATAGTGGCCCATTGCGAAGAAGAGGCCGTCGTTCAGGCCAACCTACACAATTTCAAGCTCGAATTCCAAGGGACAGCAGGCGAAAACGCTTCGCTGCATCCCAAGATTCGCAACTCGGAAGCCTGTTTCCTCAGCACCTACAAGGCAGTTGAGCGCGCCCGCCGCTACGGAACCCACCTCCATATAGCCCATATCTCAACCGCTACCGAGTTGAGCCTCCTCTCCAACTTCGACCTCAATCGCAAGAATGTTACCGCCGAAGTTACCCCCAACCACCTCTACTTCGACGACCGCGACTATGCCGAGCTGGGTAACCTCATAAAGTGTAATCCCGCCATCAAGAGCAACGACGACCGACTGGCCCTTTGGGCTGCCCTCGAAGACGGCCTTATCGATACAATCGCCACCGACCATGCCCCTCATCCGCTCGAAGCCAAGCAGCGTCCCTACTTCGACGCCCCAAGCGGCATCCCGTCCATACAGCACTCGCTGCAGATGATGCTCGAAGCCGCCATCGGCAACGACGAGCTGCTGCCGATGATTATCCAGAAGATGTGCCACAATCCCGCTCTGCTCTTCGGCATCGAAGGTCGCGGATTCATCCGTCCCAACTACAAAGCCGACCTTGTACTGGTGCGTACCGGCGTTGAGCAGCGGGTTACAAAGGAGAGCCTCCTCTACAAATGCGGATGGAGCCCCCTCGAAGGGCAGACCTTCCACACCCGTATCGAGCACGTATGGATAAACGGTCGCGAAGATGGCGTCGCTGAACCTCTCACCTTCTCCAAATAACAGAGCACCGATGAAGATATTGGTTGTAGACGACGAACAGGACCTATGCGAGATACTGCGGTTCAATCTTGAGGCAGAAGGCTTTGGGGTGGATACTGCTGGTAGCGCCGAGGAGGCATTAAACCTGCGTGGTCCCTATTCCCTCATGCTGCTCGATGTGATGATGGACCGCATGTCGGGCTTCGAGATGGCCGAGCGGTTGCGCGCAAAGGGCGACAACACCCCAATTATATTCCTCACCGCCCGCGATGCTCACGACGACCAACTGCAGGGTTTCAATCTCGGCGCCGACGATTATATCACAAAGCCCTTCTCGTTCGATACCGTACTGGCTCGCATCAAGGCCGTCCTCCGCAGAAGTCAGAATAATCCGAGTTCTCCGAACATTCCGAACACCCCGAACACCCTAACCAAACGCGAGCACCTCATCCTGCAACTTCTCAACAACAACCCCGGCCGCTACTTCACCCGCGAGGAAATACTTGCCGCCGTATGGCCTGATGATACCTGCGTTGGTGAACGAAGCGTGGATGTGCATATCGCCCGACTTCGGAAGAAACTCGGCGCCGAAGGGTCAAGAATTGTAAACAAAACTGGTTTTGGTTATGGATTGGTCTGATATAGTGCTCATTGTAGCCATCGTAGTAATACTTGTGCTCTACCTGCGCCTTATGCTCAAGAACCGTCGCTTGCGCCAACTCGCCGCAGAAGCCAACCGTCTGCGCCACGAAGCCGCCGAGGAGCAACGTCGCAACCGCCAGCTGAAGCAGGAGATGACCTCAAATATCGCCCACGAACTCAAAACTCCAGTAAGTTCCATCCGTGGGTACCTCGAAATACTACTCGGCGACCATGCCATCGACGAGGAACGCCGTCGCCACTACCTGGAACGTTCCTACCGACAAACCCTTCGTCTGTCGGACCTTATACAGGATGTGTCGCTCATCAACAAGGCAGAAGAGAGCTCCGACCTCTTCCCAAAGGAGGATCTGGATGTGAACACAATAGCCCATGAAGCTTTCGACGACCTTTCCGACAAAGCCACTGCGGCCGGCATCACTTTAGAAAATTGCCTTCCCGAACAGATGCCTATACACGGCAACCGCGAATTGCTCTACGCCATCTTCCGTAACCTCACAGAAAATGCTGTCGCCTATGCCGGCGAAGGATGCCATGTGATCATTGAGACCTACCAACTACCAACTACCAACTATCAACTACCATCCCAAAACACTTATCACATTCACCTTTACGACACTGGACGCGGAGTGCCCGATGCCGACCTCGCACGTCTCTTCGACCGCTTTGTTCGCATCGACGAAGGGCGTTCGCGCCAGAATGGCGGTACAGGCCTAGGTCTTTCCATCGTAAAGCATGCCGTCCTCTTTCACGGGGGCGAAATCTACGCTAAAAACCGTCCCGAAGGGGGTCTCGAGTTCTTCTTTTCGCTGAAATAGTTTTACTCCCCAGCTTTTATTGTTGTGGTGAAAATATTTTTTTTCATCAACACAATAAATATTTGCCGTTTAAGTTATACTAAATATTTGATAATAATAAAAGACACACAGATATGAAGAAAATCTTTGCATTGGCAGCTGCTGCGCTGCTCTGCATCGGAGCCGCAGAGGCCCAAAACACTTTTAAAGGAGTTGTGAAATACACAGTCGAGTCGACCGGACAAGTGGCCATGACCATCCCCGAAGAGGCCGCAAAGGCCGAGATTAAAGTCTCCGGCAACGATATGTACACAAAGAGCGCAATTTTCTGCGGCGGTTTGACCGAATGTGTTCTCGTCCAGAACCTCACACAGACCTCCTGCATGAACTATGGTCCCTACCTGAGCTATTTCCGCTCGCAGGATTTCGAGTTCACTTATCAGGGCGACGGAAAACTGTTGCTGAAACATGAGTTCAAAGCCAGCGACTTCGATAGCGTTGACATCGTGGATACCGAAGCCGGCCATTTCTACTATGAATATGTAGCTGGCGAAACCAAGCAGATTGCCGGCATGACCGCCAAGAAGCTCATCCGCCACACCTATGACGATGAGGGCGAGGATCATCCGATGATTATGTGGTACAGCGACGAGATTGGACCTCAGATTAATGTCCTCTTCAACGGCATTAAGGGTATGCCCCTCGAATGCACAATGGACGCCGGCGAAGGTCGTGCTCTGACCTACACCGCCACCGAGATTGTCAAAGGCAAGGTGAAAGAGGCCGACTTCCTGCTGCCCGACGGCTACGAGACTCTCAGCGAGGAAGAACTTGAAACCCTCGGCGAGGAACTGCACGATGCCATCGAAATGATGCAGGAATAGAAGCCTTTGCGCTTTAAAGAATAACACATAAAGAAGCAATAGCAAGTGGCTGCGTCGAAAAAGAAACCAGCATCTAAATCAAAAGGCAAAACCGCCGCGAAGAAGAAGTCTTCGGGCGGCTTTGCCGCTTTCATAAAAAGCAAACGCTTCGCCCACATACGCGGAGCGGTGTACATTTTGTTTTCCGTTTTCCTGCTGATAGCCATGATGGGCTATTATGCAACTGATGGCGGTGCTACCGGCCGTTGGTTGGGCTTGATAGGGCAGGCTGTTGCTGAGTTCTTCGCCATCAACCTTTTCGGCATCGGAAGTTTGGGCTTCGTGCTTCTGTTCTTCATCTATGGTATGCGGCTATGGGACAGCCCCGTAATGCCGTGGTGGAAAACCTTCGGGGCCACATTGTTCTGGATGCTATGGTGCTCGCTGACTCTGGGTTATATCGGAGGTGCATGGGTTAAGAATGCCGACTTTGAGCGTTTTGCAGGCATCGGCATACAGATGGCAGCTCCGCTACATCAATTGCTCCGTTGGTGGACATTGGTATTGCTGCTATTTGTGGCTGTACTATTCATGGTGCTGGTTCACAAGATGCAGCTGCCAGAAGTTCACCTTCCAAAGGTGGACATGAGGAAGGCTGTGCAGGCAGTTGAAAAAGAGATTGAGCAGGTAACCACCGACCATAGCGACATTGAAAAGAAAACCGCGAAGGACGAAGGTCCTATGATTGTGGACGACTCGTGGCTGAAGATGCCGGAGAATGAAAATAATAACATCCAAGCAGATGATGATCCTGGTGCCGACTTCGACGACGAGGCCATGAAGCTCTTCCATAGCAAACCCTCAGAAACAGAAGAGCCCGAACAAGCTCAGGCAACTTCGGAAGAGGTTACTTTCGATATCGACAAAGCTTTTGAAGAGGTCAATGCCCGCGCTCAAGGTACTACCGAGCCCACTACTGATGATGGAATCAACTTCACCATAGAAGACTCTTATCTTTCTGACAATCCCGACCAGCCAGAACCGCAAGAGAACACCGAGGAGGTGGAGATGGAGCCAGACGACTACAGACAACACTACGGTATTGACGAGCCTTACGACCCGCACCTCGACCTGAAGGACTACCTGATGCCCGAAACCGATCTGCTCGAAGACTGGGAGGTTTCGAACGTCAAAGTTTCGAAAGAGGAATTGATAGCCAACAAAGACCGTATCGTGCAGACCCTGCGCGACTACGGTATAGAGATTACAGACATTTCGGCCACTCCCGGCCCAACGGTAACGCTCTACAAGATAAAGCCAGCCCCAGGCGTCCGCATAAGCAAGATTAAGAATCTGGAAGACGACATCGCTTTATCGCTGGCTGCCTTAGGCATACGTATCATTGCCCCCATACCCGGAGAGAGCAATGTCGGCATCGAAGTGCCTAATGCAAAGCCTCAAATCGTATCAATGAAGACAATGCTCGAAAGTGAGGCTTTTGCAAATGCTACCGCCAAGATGGAGTTACCAATTGCATTCGGCAAAACCATCTCGAACGAATGCTTCGTAACCGACCTTGCAAAGATGCCTCACCTGCTGATGGCTGGTGCCACAGGTACTGGTAAGTCTGTGGGATTGAACGCAGTTCTAGCATCATTGCTATACACAAAGCACCCATCGGAATTGAAACTAGTACTCGTCGACCCGAAGAAAGTTGAGTTCTCACTTTATTCTGCACTCGAACGACACTACTTGGCAAAGATGCCCGACGAAGAGGAAGCCGTCATCACCGACGTAAAGAAGGTGGTTCGCACACTCAACTCGCTTTGCATCGAGATGGATAGCCGTTACGACCTACTCAAACAGGCCAAGGTGCGCAAGATAACCGAATACAACGACAAGTTCTGTAAACGGATGCTCAATCCAGAGCATGGGCATCGTTTCCTGCCATATATTGTGGTAGTTATCGACGAGTTTGGCGACCTAATAATGACTGCCGGTAAGGAAGTTGAGTTACCCATTGCCCGTCTGGCGCAGTTGGCTCGCGCGGTAGGAATCCATCTGATTATCGCAACACAGCGTCCTACCACTAATATCATCACAGGAACTATTAAGGCAAACTTCCCAGCCCGTGTCGCATTCCGCGTTACTTCGGGTATCGACTCGAAGACTATCCTCGATACAGGAGGTGCACAACAACTCATCGGTCGAGGTGATATGCTTATCTCTCTGGCCGGCAAGGATATGATACGTCTTCAGTGCGCCCTTATCGACACTCCGGAGATTGAAAAACTGGTACGCTTTATCGGCGACCAACGCGGATATGCCGACGGATTCATTCTGCCAGAATATCTGGACGAAAATGAAGAGCCGAACAAAGAATTCGACGCCAAGTCGAAGGATGAATATTTCAACGATGCAGCTCGTCTGGTTGTAGCCTCACAATTTGGCAGCACCTCGCTGTTGCAGCGCAAGTTACAATTGGGTTATAACCGAGCGGGACGCATTATCGACCAGTTGGAGGCCGCCGGTATCGTTGGTCCCAGCAATGGGTCGAAACCACGCGATGTACTCATCCACGACGAGGTAAGTCTTGAGGAACTTTTGAAATCATTATAGCTTATGAAGCACAAAATCATAGCGTTGACCGGAGCAGCCCTGCTTATTTTCACTTTAGCTGGTTGCTCGAAACAGAAAACCTGCCGCTGTTCGGTACGCGGCACATCTACGGTAAGAATCATCAAAATCGACAAGGGCGAATGTACACAACTGAGTCATCTGGAGTATCATTCCCCTCTCGACGAACAGTTGGTCGACTCGCTGATTTGCACCGACTACGAGTTTTTAATTGATTCAATCTATAACGACTAACAATATGGCAAAGAAGATATTACCATTGGCAGCATTGATTTTGCTGACTCTTTGCTCATGCTCAAAAGAGCGTCATTGCAAATGCACCACAACCGACGTACCCGACGACGGATTGCTCAAAGTGTTGGTGGTTGACCATAGTCTTAAATGCGAGTCGATTACAGAAATGGGGTTCGAGCAAAAGATTGTGGACGAGAACGGTCAGACACTTGAGCGTGTGGATATGCACACCGTTTCGTGCCGCGATTACGCTGAATAAAGCATAGTGGAATCATCAAAAAGCATATCGCGCTGTAAACACACGGCAGGATTGGTACTCAGGCTATTGCTGGGGTTGGTATTCGTAATATCGGCAGCAGCAAAGTTGTGGTCGATTGACCAATTTGAGCTATACTTATTTTCGTATGGTTTCTTCTCTCTGAATCTGACATTTATAATTGTCCGATTATGTATCGGCGTCGAGTTAGCACTCGGTGTGCTGTTGCTTATTGGTTGGTTGCGACGCATTGTGTTGACTACCACATTCGTACTACTACTAGTTTTCAGCCTATTCCTATGTTATGCCGCCCTTACGGGCCGTAACGATTCGTGTCAATGTTTCGGTCAACTTGCAGATACGCCACCGACAATATCTCTGCTCAAAAATGCCATACTGATATTGCTTACATTGTTGTGTATCAAACTTTCTAACGGATACAAGATAAAAAGACTCCATTTGTGGCTCGCAGCAATAATAACCATAGTATGCTTAGCGGTTCCATTTGTCGTATCAGTTCCAGACAATTGGATGTTCGGTGCAGCTGAAGAACGATACAACAAAAAGCAATTGGATGAAGTCTTTGTAGATCCTCTTGCAATATATCAACCACATGAGGGTCAAAAAATTATAGCATTTGTTACACCTGGGTGTCCCTATTGTAAAATGGCGCGTCAGAAACTTGATTATATTGCACAACGAAACCATCTTCCAAAGGACGCAATCATTTATGTCGAACCGAAGGATATTGGCCCAGATAAATTCCTGGAAATCACTTATGGGGCACGCCCACTAATACTCCTAACTGACAACGGAGATGTAGTCGCCACATTCCATTATCGCAACATTGACGAGAAAAAAATCACACATCTTCTCAACCCGTAAAGGGTAGTTCTGTTTTTATGATTTTTTAATACCAAAACTGGGCAAAAAATTTTGCCATTCTATCCTTTTTTCGTATTTTTGCATTATTATTTTTTCACAAAAAAGTGTGCAAATTTATTAATATCAATATATTATTATCATCATTAAAAAACAAAAACAATTATGAGCGGATTCTTTGGCGTAGTTAGCGAGCGCCCCTGCATCACCGATTTGTTCTACGGAACGGATTATCATTCACATCTTGGCACCAAGCGTGCCGGTATGGCCACATTCGATGGAACACAAGCCCATCAGAACATCCACAACATTCAGAACTCGCATTTCCGCCCCAAATTCATGAAGGATTTGGACGAGATGAAAGGAAATGTCGGCATCGGAGTCATCAGCGACACCGAGGCACAGCCTGTGATGGTCAATTCGCACCTTGGACGTTTTGCTATCGCCACTGTATCAAAAATCAACAACATCAACGAACTGGAGCAAGACTGCCTGAATAAGCATCAGCAGTTCACTGACCTTAGCATCGGCCGCACCAACCCCACAGAGCTTGTCGCACTACAAATCACACAGGGGAAAGATTTCGTAGAAGGAATTGAGAATGTATACAATCGCGTAAAGGGCAGTTGCACAATGCTAATCCTCACCCCTTCGGGCATCATCGCTGCACGCGACCGCCTTGGACGTACGCCAATAGTTATCGGTCGCCGCGGAAACGACTACGCAATTGCTTCGGAAAGCCACTCCTACGTAAATCTCGGCTACGAGACCTGCCGTTTTGTTGGTCCCGGTGAAATCTTGAGAATTACAACCGAAGGTATCGAGGTATTGCGTCCTGCCGAGAAAAAGATGCAGATATGCTCCTTCCTTTGGATATACTACGGATATCCCTGCACAGAATATGAAGGCATTAATGCTGAAGAAGTTCGATACAATCTTGGCCGACTGATGGGACAACGCGACGACGTTGCCGCCGACTTTGTCAGCCCAATTCCTGACTCCGGGATAGGTATGGCCTTAGGCTATAGTAACGGCCGCCAGATACCCTACAAACGCGGACTTCTCAAATACACTCCCACTTGGAGCCGCAGTTTCATGCCTGTAAGCCAAAGCGATAGATTCCTTGTAGCCAAGATGAAACTTATTCCCAGCCGCGCTATGCTCCAAGGGAAGGATGTGGTCTTCTGCGACGATTCAATCGTGAGAGGCACCCAATTGCGCGACAACGTGAAGATGCTCTACGACTACGGTGCAAAAAGCGTCCACGTCCGCATCAGCTGTCCCCCGTTGGTTCACGGCTGCACATTCCTAAACTTCAGCGAATCGAAGACAGACCGCGAACTTATTACCCGTCGTGTAATAGAGGAACTTGAAGGCGGCACTGTACGCAACCTCGAGGCTTACCACGATGCCTCAACCCCAGAATATGCCAAGATGGTAGAGATTATTCGCCGCCACGTAGGCGTGGATACTTTGAAATTCAACACCATCGACGATGTATGTGAAGCTATCGGAATGCCCAAAGACCAGATTTGCACTCATTGCTTCGACGGTTCGTCGTACGGAGACTAAACAACACTAACAACAATAGTCATCAACTCTTCCAATGAAACGTCTTGTACTTGCATTGCTTCTGCTGCTACCAATAGCCCTGAGGGGACAAAACCCAACTGGGCCAACGGTGCTTTCGGTGAAAGACATACTGAGCAACTACGGACTCGATACTGCTTGGGTGGACGATACCGCAGGAGCAATGCAGTACCTCAACGAACAGCCACAGGACTATGTGGTGCTGACCAACCTTTGTGTATCGATACGCACAAAGGCGCAACGGGTTATACAGTCGATAGAAAACGACTATCAGTTCCGCGACAGCATTATCTGGATTGACTCAAACACAGTGCTGGCCGATTATCCAATCTACGAATACCGTTTGCGTCGTTTGGCGGAACTTATGGGCCGTATGAGCATCAAATACAGCCGGTTGGAACAGCAACGCATCGAAGCCGAGAAAGAGGCAGCTCGTCAACGGGCAATTGAAGAAGCACGCCGCCAGCAGGAGGAACGCGACCGCATGGCCGACGACCTACGGTCGAATATTGAGCTACACCATCGTGCAATCATCACCGCCTGCGACGGTGCTGGAATAAGCAACAAAAACAAGCTAAAGGAGCTAAAAGACCTCTACTACTCCTATTTGATGGTCTACAACAAATACGACCTATCGACAGGACACGCCACAAACGAAGGTATCGCAAAGCTTGACGAACTGAACGCTTTCCAAAACGACATGCTTGAAAATGTCCTTGGTCAGAATTCTTTACCAAACCAAATCGACAATTTCAAGAACGTTCTGAAAGTGCGTTGTGAAGGTGGAAACAGCGATATATACCGCAGCTACACTAAAGTATTTAAGCACACATCGGTTCCTGTTTCATTCGCCGACGTTAAAGAATACGAAGACTATGTAAACCGACTGCGCACAATAACCATCATACAATCCCGATACATTCAAACCGTAGAACTGCGAGCCACCATCGCTTCGGGTAATGAAGCCATTGCTGCCCGCTATGGTAAGAAATACCGCGATGTGGTCAGCGCCTACAAGGATGTTCTTGCTACAGTAAACCAGCTACCGTCGTTCACAACGAATGCGGAAAGCATTCTCTTCATTCAAAGTTTGGAAGACTTTATTGAGGCCCAACAAATTTATCTGGATGATTATTCTGCACTCGAAGACATATCATTGCGCAGCGATAGTATCATACGCGGTGCCCAAAGCCAATTCCACGATGTGGCAGATGCCTATCGCAACATTGAGAGCTCTTTGCGACCAATACCACAATTCAAAGATGCTGAAGGCGCCCTACTTTACGAACAGCAATTGGAGAATGTTCGCAACGTCCAGCAATGCTACCTAAACGTCATCAAACTTCGCAACATTATTGCGAGCAACGAAGACACATTGACTGGAGCCCGTAAAGTTGATCGAATCCTGTACAACGGATACCGACTTTTGCGCCGACAAATAGACCTTAGACCACAATTCAATAATGTCGAGCGCGGACGGAGTTTCATTGACATGCTCAACCAGCATATCGAAATGCAAAAACTCTGCTTGAGCACAATTCGGAAACAGCAAACGATTGATACTAACGAAAAGTTCATAACCGACAAAGACAACCGCTACCGCAATATCAGCAAAGCCTACCAACGTATTCGTAAAGCATACAACGGTGTGGAAGAAATAACCAACACAGAAGACCTTCGTAGATATAACCGTCAGTGCGACTATATTCTTGAAATGCAGGAGGCTTTCATCAATACTATGCGGGGACAAACAGCAGCAGAATGCGACAATAAACTTAAACGAGAGAACGATATTGAGAAAATCAGGCTTGTGGTTGGACTGAAATAAGAGAACTCTATGAACACACGAGAAGAGATAGAAAAAGAAGCGGCCATTTGCCGTACACTATTCGAGAAGAAAACCCGCGATTACGGCACATCGTGGCGTATTATGCGTCTTCCCTCGCTGACCGACCAGATATTCATCAAAGCCAATCGCATACGTAGTATCCAGGAAAGTGGAGAAAACCGTGTTGGCGATGATGTAAGAGAGGAATTTGTAGCTATGGTGAACTATGCTGTTATGGCCCTCATTCAACAGGAATTGGCTAATGACAACGAACTTGAGCTACCTTTAGAGAAAGCTCTTAAAATGTATGATAGGCACCTGAACAACACCCTGGAACTGATGCTCGACAAGAATCACGATTACGGTGAAGCTTGGCGACAGATGCGGGTTAGTTCTATGGTAGATCTTATTCTTATGAAACTTCGCCGCATCAAACAAATTGAAGACAATAACGGAAAAACAATAGTATCAGAAGGCGTTGAAGGTGGATATATGGACATTATCAACTACGCTCTCTTCTGCCTAGTACGACTCACTGAAGACAAAAAAGATTAACCATGATAAAAGACACAAAGTTAAATTACACACTCAACGTAGTGGCACGATGGTTTGTAGGAATCGTATTCCTCTTTTCATCGTTTGTCAAAGGTGTTGATCCTATGGGAACCACCTTCAAGGTGCAGGAGTACATGACAGCGTGGAGTATCGGCAACATATCGTTTGAATGGGCCTTACCTCTCGCTGGATTTCTGTCGGTCGGACTGATTTGTGCCGAATTTGTTATCGGAGTACTTCTTATAACCAATGCCTATCGCCGCCTTTCAGCTTGGGGTTTGGCTGCGATGATGCTATTCTTTACGGTAACAACACTCATTGACGCCATTACAAACAAAGTAACCGACTGCGGATGCTTTGGCGACGCAATAAAACTCACCAACTGGCAGACCTTTTGGAAGAACATCGTTCTCGATGTACCGACAATATGGATTGTAATCACTCGCAACTTGCGCCGCAAACGTCGTTTTGAGCGCGACGGGTTGGTCTTCATTGCCGCAATCGCAGCGATGGTTATCTTCTCCATCTACAACATCAAACACGAGCCAATCATCGACTTCCGTCCTTGGAAGATTGGCAACGTGATGATTGAGGAGCGCGAAGCGATGAACCATCTGTATATGGTAAACAACGAAACTGGAGAAGAGAAAACCGTTGACTATCTCAATGGCCATTGGGATGAGGTGCCAGAAGAATACAAGGACTTCTCTAAATGGGAGATTATCAGTTCCACTAGCGACGAACCATTTGAGATCAAGGCCCCAGGATTTTCAATGATGGACTTTGAGGGCAATGATCACGCCACAGAGGTATTACCTGCCGAGGACGGTCTTATTATAGCCTCAGTACATCACCTAGACAAACTAGACGAAAAAGGTGTACGCGATATAAAAACAGCTCTATCTCTGGCACAAGAGAATGAATTGAGAATTGTGATGCTTACTTCTGCCCTACCCGAAGAGGTGCAAGCCTGGCTGTATCAGAATCATATCAGCGGACTTGACTACCTCTTTGCTGATGCCACTGCTATTGAGACAATGATGCGCGGTAATCCTGGATTTATGTTTGTAAAGAACGCCACCGTCGTCGACAAAACAAGAAAAATAAGAGAACTGAAATTAGAAAAATAATATGATCCAACGAATTCAAAGTCTATGGCTTATGCTTGCCATCTTCTGTATGGCACTTTGCTTCATTTCACCAGCGGCAAGCTACAAACTAAACGATGAAGTACTTAAACAAACCACCGAAGCGCAACTCGACCTTATTGCAAAAAGCAATCCAGAGATGCTCAACGAGATTGCCAATCTCGAGCCAACAATAACCTTCAGCCAGAAAGACTCCGGCTTTAAAACATGGCCATTGATAACTTTGGCATGCATAACAATTGCTATTGCTCTTGTAAGTATTTTCCTTTATCGCAACCGCATGCGCCAGATTAAGATAGTCATGATTGGCTTCATGTTCAATCTTGCCTACGCTTTTGTAGTTTTCTTCTGGGCTGTGGACAAATATGCCGATGTGGTCAAGAGTTACATGCATTTAAACGACCTTACCGTTTCGTGGAGCATAGGATCTTATGCCCCTATTGCCTCTCTGCTATTCCTTTTTCTCGCACAAAGAGCCATCCGCAAGGACGAGGCAAAAGTCCGTGCAGCAGACCGTTTGAGATAATATATGGACATCAATTTCCATAGCACCGAACAACTGCCACAAGTGGCACACCAATTACTGAACACATTCAGCGGAGAACGCTTCTTTGCTTTTTTTGGCAAAATGGGAGTTGGGAAAACAACGCTGATAAAGGAATTGTGCGTCGAACTTGGTGTGAAAGATATTGTTTGCAGTCCCACTTTTGCTATCATCAACGAATATTCTAACAAAAACAACGAACCGGTATACCACTTCGACTTCTACCGTATGAAATCGTTGGCTGAAGCCTACGATATAGGATATGAAGAATATTTCTACAGCGGCAATTATTGCTTTACCGAGTGGACCGAGAAGATTGAAGAGCTACTACCGGAACACTATGTCCGTGTAGACATAACAGAAAAAAACGGGGATAGACATCTTAGTGCAAAAATAATTGAGAATGACTAAAAACAAAGATAAAGAATCCGAAGTGCTGGCACGTCTTGCCGCACAAGCATTGGAAGAAAAGAAAGGCGACGATATCCGTATCCTTGACCTTCGCAAGGTTCATGGTGCCCCAGCCGAGTATTTTGTAATTGCTTCTGGTAATGTACCGTCGCACGTCAGTGCTTTAAGCGATATTGTATTCGAGACAATAAAGAAAGCCACAGGTTTGAACCCTCATAAAATCGAAGGCTACCAAAATGCCGAATGGATTCTTATGGACTACTTCGACGTTGTAATCCATATTTTCCAAAAAGAGAAACGTGCTTTCTACCGCCTGGATGAATTATGGAGTGATGGCGAAGAAATTGCAATATCCATAGGCAAATCCGACAAACATTAATTATCACTATGGCAGACGAACAAAAGCAGAAACCAGGACCCACACCCGGTCCTAACAATAATCGCAACCGCAAGCCCAAAGGTGCGCGGGTGATGAATATCATCTATATCGCCATCCTGGTAGCACTTGCCGTATCTTTCTTTGGTGGCGGCAATTCCTCTACAAAACGGGAAATCACCTGGGACAAACTTGAACCCATTCTTGAACGACACGACTATGAGTCGATAACCGTAATAAATCAGGAGGTGGCCGAAATACGCATGAAACGTGAAGCAGTCAAACGGGACACCATCACTTATCATGACATTATTGGCCGTAACTTCACCGGCGGACAAGGTGCTATTGGCTACTACACCTACAACATCGGCAACTTCGAACATTTCGACAAAGAACTGGCCATCGTTGAAGCACGAACCGGCGAACATATCAGCTATAAGATTGAAAAGCGAAGCAATGCATGGCGTGAACTACTCGTGTGGTTCGGACCTCTGCTGATGTTGCTGTTCTTCTTCTGGCTGATGAGTTTCATCACACGCCGCCAAATGGGAGGCGACAGCGGCGGAGGGTTCGGTGGCGGCATCTTTGGATTTGGCCGTTCCACCGCAAAGCAATACGATGCCACTAAGCAAAACAACGTAACCTTTAAGGATGTCGCTGGCCTGGCCGGAGCCAAAGAAGAGGTCATGGAAGTAGTGGACTTCCTGAAGAACCCGAAGCATTACACCGACCTCGGCGGCAAGATACCGAAAGGTGTACT
>JAEEGL013943086.1_pt1 | contig 14692 bp, 11 predicted proteins | sample 9134231 | NCBI WGS metagenome assembly JAEEGL01 (sample SAMN16246548, study PRJNA631951) | gut metagenome | biome: gut microbiome; feature: rumen; material: fiber-attached | host: Bos | place: Iran: Karaj | collected 2018-10 | reverse complement strand
GTCGGCGTCGTCGTGCTGGCGGCGGAGCGCTCGCTCGTCTCGCACAACCACATCCACGACGGCTACTACACGGGCGTGTCGGTTGGCTGGAAGTGGGGCTACCAGGCGTCGATCTCCCGCGACAACATAATCGAGTTCAACCACATCCACGACATCGGCAAGGGGCTTCTTAGCGACATGGGCGGCATCTACACGCTCGGCGTCTCGCCCGGCACGAAGCTCCTGAACAACCTCATCCACGACGTCGACGCCCGCAACTACGGCGGCTGGGGGCTATACAACGACGAGGGTTCGTGGGGCATCCTCCTTGAGAACAACGTCGTCTACAACACGAAGTACTGCGGCTACCACATGCACTTCGGGCGCGACTGCACGGTGCGCAACAACATATTCGGCGGCGGCCGCATCGACCAGCTCGCCCGTTCCCGCCGCGAAGAGCACGTCTCGCTTTTCTTCTACAACAACATCGTCTACTGGACGGAAGGGCGCCTCCACACCGGCCAGTGGATGGACGGCGAACGCTACGACTTCAAGGAGACGCCGTGGAGCTCCAGGCACCCGAAGCGCACGACTTCGAGCGACTACAACCTCTTCTACAACCCGAACATGAAGTTCGAGGACGTCCGCTGGGGCAACAAGAGCATAACTTTCGACGAGTGGAAGAAGACGACCTGCAACGACGTCCATTCCGTCTATGCCGACCCGATGTTCGTAGACGTCAAGGCGCACGACTTTACGCTGAAGCCGGGCTCGCCCGCGCTTAAGATGGGCTTCAGGCCGATCGACGTGAGCACGGTCGGCCCGCGCAAAGAGGAGAAATCGAAATGAAGAGGATTGCACTCGCCGCCGCCGCGGCACTTGTCGCCATAGCCCCGGGCTACGCCGGCACCAAGCTCATCGCAGGCTACATTTCGGAGGAGCCGGGCCTTCAGCGCACAATTGAGAAGGCTGGCTTCAGCATATCGTGCGACCGCGAGTCCGCCACCTACCGCTGCGGCGAAACGGCCACGTTCTCCATCCTGCCGGTCTTCCCGGACGGAACGGTCATAACCGGCGTCACGGTCAAGGTGAGGCTCGACAACTTCGGCGACTTCATAGTGGCGCCGGAGTCAAGGTTCGAGATGGCCTCGACTAACGCCATCGTCCTAAAGGGCACTCTCCTAAAGCCCGGCTTCCTGCGCGTCAGGGCGTCAATGGCGCTTGTCGCGGGCGACGGCAACAAGAAGAAGGACGTGTCGCGCTCGTGGGCGGTCGCCTACGAGCCGCAGAAGATACGCCCCGGCACGCCTGACGTCCGCGACTTCGACGCCTTCTGGAGCAATGCCGTCGCGAAGCTCGAGCGCGAGACCCCGCTGGACATGAAGTGCCGCAAGGTCGAGGAGCTTTCGCAGGGCGACAAGGACTTCTACGTCTTCGACTTCAATACCGCCTGCGGGCGGCGGCTTAACGGCTCGATGACCGTGCCCAAGAAGCTCAAGGCGCCATATCCAGTGAGGGTGCGACTCCCTGGCGCGGGATGCGGCGCTGGCGCGAACAGGATCACGACCCTCATGCCGTTCGACGACGCCCTGTGCATGATGGTGTATCCGTTCGACTGGCCGCAGGCCATCACTGGCGCGCTCGACGAGGTGCAGGCCAAGTACGACGGCTTCTGGGAGGACTGCGTGAAGAAGTACGGCGTGCCGTGGTATTGCGCGGGGATTTCCGTTTCGCGCGAGGAGTTCTTCTACTATTCCGTCATCCTCGGCGCGAACAGGGCGGTGGAGTGGCTCAGGTCGCCCGAGAGCGGCTTCCCGGTCGACAAGGACAACTTCGTCTACGCCGGCGCGAGCCAGGGCGGCGGCCTCGGCCTTGCGCTCGTCTACCTCAACGGGCATTTCCGCAAGGCGTTCTTCGGCGTTACGGGGATTTCCGACATGCTCGGCTTCCACCACCAGGCCCGCCAGTGCGGGTGGCCCGCGATAGTGATGGCGCACGACCCCGAGCACCGCGCAGCCGTCGCCTCGCGCATCAGGTACTTTGACGGCGTCAACTTCGCGCGCCGGCTCAAGCTCCCCGTGTGGTTCACGGCGGGATACGGCGACACCGCCTGTCCGCCCGCGGCGGTGTGGGCGACGTACAACGCCTGCGCGTCCAAGGACAAGCACATCTCCGGCATGATCGGCGTAGGGCACTCAATCTCACCTGAAGCCCAGAAGGAAATAGAGGAATGGATCAAAAAGTAGACGGCGGCCGCCTTGCGAGCCTCGACATTCTCCGCGGACTCGACATATTCTTCCTGACGGTCCTTTCCGGCCTGATCGTCAAGTTCGGCAAGTTCGTGAAGCTGCCGAAGTGGCTGATGGACCAGCTCGTTCATCCCGCATGGGAGGGCTTTACGGCGTACGACATGATAATGCCGCTGTTCATCTTCATGTGCGGCGCGGCGCTTCCGCTTGCGCTTCCGAAGAGGCTTGGGCCCGACGGACGCGCGGGATGGACGTACTGGCGGCACGTCCTTTCGAGGGTGGCGCTCCTCTGGGGGCTTGGGCTTTTCGTGCAGGGCGAGCTTCTTTCGTTCGACCTCCACAGGATATCGTTCTTCAACAACACGCTCCAGACGATTGCCGTCGGGTATCTTGCGGCGGCGGGCGTGATGCTGATTCGCCGGAGATGGGTGCGCATCGCGATCCCGTTCGCCCTTGCAGCCGTGTACACGGCCTTTCTCCATCTCTGCGGCGACATGACGCCGACTGGCAACGCGGCAGTCGTCTATGAAGTCAAGTTCCTCTCGCTCTTCTATCCGGACGCGACGTGGCACCCGGTGAGCCAGATATCCTCCTGGCACTACACGTGGTGGACGACCGTTCCGATGTTCGCGGTCATGGGGCTTGCGGGCTTCCATGCGACGAAGATACTCCTTTCCGGCCTGCCCAAGCCGAAGAGGGCCGCGGCGATGGCGCTTTGCGGCATCGGGCTTCTTGCGCTTGGCGCGGCGCTTTCCACCTTCGACCCGGTGGTGAAGCACATATTCACGGCGAGCTTCACTTCCTACGCGATGGGCGTCTCGTTCCTCCTCTATGCGCTTTCGTACTGGCTCTTCGACATCGTCTCAATTCGCCGCGGCACATGGCTTCTCAAGCTTTTCGGGCAGCGCTCGCTTCTGGCGTATGTCCTTTCGTGCAGCATGCTTGCGAGCGTCCTCTCGACGGCGGCCGGGCTGCCGCTCAGCGCCGGCGGTAAGATGGGCGAGAAGGGGCTGTCGAGGTTCTTCGCGCCGGAGACGCATGGCTTTCTGCGCGGGCTCGTGAGCGCGGCGATTCTCGTCTTCGTGCTCTGGCTCTGGAGCGAATACCGCCGCCTGCGCCGCAAGGCGGCCTGACCCCCCTGAATGAAAACTTAATGTTTGACATGGGTGGGGGGGGCTGTGGTATAATACAAGGGCAATTGTCGAAACACATTCAAGGAAAGGATTGAAAATGGCAGTCACGGAGACGACAACGGTATCCTGGGGTTCCCGGCTCGGCGATTCGGTTAGGGGCATGCTGTTCGGCCTCGGCATGTTCATTGCGGGCTTTCCTCTGCTTTTCTGGAACGAAGGCAACAGTGTCAGGACGGCCAAGGCCCTCGACGAGGGCGAGGGAGCGTGCATACCCGTTGAGTCCATAGCGAAGGTCGATCCGGAAATGGACGGCAGCCTCGTTCACATGACAGGCAGGGCCGACACGAAAGACGTCCTCGTGGACGACGAGTTCGGGCTGTCTGCCACTGCCATAGCCCTGAAGCGCACCACGGAGATGTACCAGTGGGTCGAGCATTCTGAGACGCGCGAGAAGAAGAAACTCGGCGGCGGCGTGGAGAAGACCACCGTCTATACGTACAGCAAGGAGTGGAAGGAAGACGTTGTAGACTCCAGTTCCTTCAAGGAGGCAGGTCACGACAACCCTGCGGCGATCGAGTTTCCGTCCGCGGAGAAGCGCGCGGTGAACGTGACTTTTGGCGCGTTCCGCCTAAACGAGGGGCAGATTGCGCGCATCGGCTCCGAGCAGGCGTATGCGTTCCCGACGGACTTCGTCTGCAGGGTCTCGCGCGTCCAGCGCCAGGGTGGCGTCGTGTACGTCCCGAACAGGGAGACGCGCGACAACGCCTTGAACAATCGCGACGTTGCCTCCCAGCCGCGCCTGGGCGACATGCGCGTCGCATTCGAGGTTGTTCTTCCCCACGACATATCCATAGTGGCGAAGCAGAAGGGGGATTCGTTCGTCGCCTACCTGGCCAAGACGAAGAAGAAGATCGATATGCTGTCCGATGGCGTAAAGGAGGCGGCCGAGATGTTCGAGGCGGCGAGGTCGGCCAACAGGTTCGGCACGTGGCTTCTGCGTCTCGTCGGATTCTTCCTCATGTACTTCGGTCTTTCGAAGTTCCTGCGGCCGCTTTCGGTTCTTGCGGACGTGCTGCCCATCCTCGGCGACATTGTCGGCATAGGCATAGGCCTTGTCGCGGGGGTCGTGGCGTTTGCCTGCGCGCTCGCGACGATTGCCGTGGCATGGCTGTTCTATCGTCCTGTGGTGGCAGTGGCGCTTCTAGTCCTTGCGGCCGGCGCCGGATTCCTCCTCTTCAAGATGCGCCGGGCGAAGGCGCTTCCGCCGCAGCAGGGGTGACGACGCCGGGCGGCGCGGAGGCGCCCGGCAATCAGGGCATGGCAAGATGGACACGACAGACACGGCGATATCGATAGGCTCGCTCGACTTCACCCCAGACTGGGCGAAGAGGGGCGCGGGCGTAAGCATGGGCGGGGTGCGTCCCGAGAGGGACGACGACCGGGCGGAGCAGCCACGCCGCGACGAGCGGCGCACGGGGCCGAAGCGCCGTGACGACCGCCGCGACCAGAGGCCGGCGAAGAGGCGCTTCGAGCAGTTGAAGCCGCTTGACGCCGACATCAAGGTGCTCCCCGATTCAAAGGCCCTCGGCACCGTCATCCGCAGGCTCCAGGGAGACGGCCGCGCCTACAAGCTCATGGACCTCGTGTATTTCTTCCTCGACAACCCGGGATCTGTCCTTCTCAAGGTGGAGCCGAGGGACGAGACGCTTTTCAGGCGCTGCAAGGCCTGTTCGTTCGTTTCGACAAGCGAAGAGGACGTTCTCTCGCACATCCTTTCCTGCCATCTTTCCGACTACTACGACGAGAGGAAGGTGGAGGGCGAGCCGCCGAAGGGGAATTTCACCTCGGTTGCGAAATGCGGGCTTTCGGGCGTCCTCATTGGCCCGCCCAATATGCACGACTTCAATTCCGCCGTGCGCGAGATGATCCGCACGAGATACCCCGACATGCGCGAGGAGGACTACCGCTCCAGGATTGAGATCGTCCGCGACCAGGAGACCATTGAACAGTGGCGCAAGGAGGCGGCGCTGCGCACCCTCTACTTCAGGAAGGGGGCGAAGGAGGGCGAGGCGGGGCTTTCCCGCGCCGAGGCCGAGGGCGAGTTCAGGAGGAGTTTCCTCTTGTCGCTTCTGGAGACGCAGAGGCACGTCGCCATAACTGCCGACAAGGCGCTTTCCTCGCCGTGTCGCCCGCTTGCGGAGGCGGCGAGGCGGGCGCTCGAGGCGGCGCGCCGTTCGCCGCACCCGATGTTCTTTGCGCTCCACGGCGCGTTCCACAACCGCAAGATGCATTTCTTCAGGGTGAACGACCCGCACGGCTACGAGTTCGTTACCGGAGCGGAGCTGAAGGAACTCGACTGCGAGCACGCGATCCCGGAGCTCAGGCGGATAGTGGACCTTCTCGTCGCGAGCCCGTGCAGGACGAAGCAGGAGATCGTGCAGTCGCCGGACGACGAGAAGCACCTTGCGTGGCTCGTGTCGACGGGGCACATTGTGGCGTTTTCCAACGGAGTGTATTCCGCAGTGGAGAAGTTTCCGAAGTACGGCCCGAAATGGCGTGACAGGAGAGAGAATGAAAATACCGCTGAGTTGGCTTGACGAATACGTAAAAATCGACGACATCCCCCCCGCGGAGCTTGCGGAGAAGCTCACGCGCGCGGGGCTGCAGGTCGAGGGAATCGAGACCGTGGGCGACGAGCCCCTGTCGGACTTCTTCGTCGTGGTGGAGGTGCTTGAGTGCGAGCCCCATCCCGACAGCGACCATCTTCACGTCTGCAAGGTGACTGACGGCAGCGAGGAATACCAGGTAGTGTGCGGCGCGCCGAACATGCGCAAGGGCATCCGCACCGCGTTTGCCAAGATAGGCGCCGTTGTCCCGGAGGGCGGCTTCAAGATAAAGAAGGGCCGCCTCCGCGGCGTCGACTCCTTCGGGATGTGCTGCAGCGAGAAGGAGCTCCACCTCGGGACAGGCGAGTCCGGCATAATGGAGTTCCCGGAGAGCGTGGCGCCGGGCGCGTTCGTGCGCGACGTCGCAGGCTGCCCGAAGCCGGAGACCGTCTTCGACGTCGAGGTTACGTGGAACCGTCCCGACGCGCTTTCGGTAGTGGGCATCGCGAGGGAGTTCGCGGCGATTCTCCATCGCGAGCTCAGGATGCCCGATGCATCCTTTTCGGAATGCGATGTCGACGTGAAGGACGAAGTCTCCATTGCCGTGGAGGACACCGTGCGTTGCCCGCGCTACACGGCACGCGTTGTCACGGAGGTGGGTGACGCGCCATCGCCGGAGCTCATGGCCAGGCGCCTTGAGCTTTGCGGGGTGCGCTCGCTCGGGCTTTGTGTGGACGTCACGAACTACGTCATGCTCGAGCTCGGCCAGCCGATGCACGCCTTCGACTACAGAACTCTCGAAGGGCGCAAGGTCGTCGTGCGCTGCGCTCGCGAGGGGGAGTCAATCAAGACACTTGACGGCGTCGAGCACGGGCTTTCGCCCGACATGCTCGTCATCTGCGACGCCTCCAAGCCGAGGGCAGTGGCCGGCATAATGGGCGGAGAGGAGTCCGGAGTGGCCTCCGGCACGAAATCGCTCCTTCTTGAGTCTGCGCTTTTCGAGCCGGTCTCCACGAAGAACACGGCCACGAAGCTTTCGCTTGCGAGCGAATCGAGCTATCGCTACATACGCGGCGTCGACAAGGACCTCGCCGACTTCGCCTCGCGGAGGGCGGCGCATCTGCTGCAGAAGTACGGAGGCGCGAAGATCGCCAAGGGCGTCATAGACGTCGATTCAAGGCCTCTGCCGCTGAATCCACCAGTCGCTCTCGATTTCGCGCGCGCCCGCGCACTGGCGGGCATAGACATCGCCGACGCGGAGATGAAGGGGATACTGGGCTCGATCGGCATGAAGATGCTTTCCGAGGACGGCAAGGGCGCCGTGTTCGAGGCGCCTTCCTGGCGCTGGGACATTTCCCTCGAGGCGGACCTCGTGGAGGAAGTCGCCCGGTTGTACGGGCTTGACAGCATCCCCGACGCTATGCCGTCTGCGCCGAGCGTCTCGGCGCTTGACGAGCGCCCGTTCAAGGCGCTTTCCCGCGTTCGGGAGGTCTGCACGGCGCTTGGCTTTACCGAGGCGGCCCACTATTCGTTCCTGAGCGCGAAGGAGGTCGATTCCTTCGGGGCAAAAGACGCCTTCGAGCGGCTACCGATCCCAGATCCCGTTAGCGTGGAATACGCGCTCATGCGCCCGAGCCTCTTGCCGCAGATGCTCCAGTCTCTCGGGCGCAACGCCTCGCACGAGCCGAACGGCGCAATGCTCTTCGAAACAGGCAAGGTCTTCGGCAGGGATCCTGCGGGCAAGCCGTTTGAGAGGGAAGCGCTTTCGCTAGGCTTTGTGGGCCCAGTGGGGCGCGATCCGCTTCGCCGTAGGGAGGCGCTTTCCGAAGAGGAGGCCGTTCTTTGGATGAAGGGCGCGGTTGAAGAGCTTGTCTCCCGCCTCCATGCAGGCAAGGTCGTGTTTGCGCCTTTCGAGGGCGAGCCGTTCGCCGCCGCGCTCGAAGTGAGGATTAACGGCAGAAGGGCGGGGGTTGCCGGCGCGGTCGACGCGAAGCGGCGGCATCCGTTCCGCCTGACGACGCAGGTCGCGCTTTGCGAGTTGGAACTGAAGCCGCTTCTCGGGCATGTAGGCGAGACTGGGCGCGTCAGCGCCGTGCCGCAGTTCCCCGGGGTCATGCGCGACATAGCGGTCAAGGTCGCGAAGGGCGTCAAGGACTCTGATATCGTCGAGGCGATACGCAAGAACGGAGGCAAGGAGCTCGTGAAGGTGGAGCTTTTCGACGTGTTTAGGGATTCAAGGGCGTATTCACTGGAGTTCCGCAGCGCGGAGCGGACGCTGACAGACGACGAAGTCGGCAAGGCGTTCGACCGCATTGTGGAGGCGACAAGGCAGTTTTCGTAAAGGGCGTAGGTCCTGTGTTGCACGCGGATTCAGCAGACGTTTCTTCGACCGACATTTTGAAACGGGGCGTGAGCCCCGACTTTGGAACGACGGGTTCCGGGGAGTCTGTGCTACGGCAATGCGGGATCTTTTTTCTATCCCTTCTTGCAGCCCACTGCGCATGCGGGGCGGCGCAGGACGAGTTTCCGCCGGTGCCGAAGGCGGCCATTGCCGAGTTGAAGCGCGCCGTCGGGAACCCCGTGTCGAAGGGCATGGTGTTCGTCAACGGCAAGTACCTGGAGCCGCCCTACAGGGTCGAGCGCTTCGGGAACGCCATCAGCATAAATTCCGTGCAGGTGACCGCGCCCATAGTCGAGTGGAGCGAGTTCCTCAAGCAGCAGCAGGGCTACAGGGTGGAGATTGTGCCGTATCCCCCAGAGAAGAGGATGGTCGAGGAGGATGTGCCCTTCGAAATCGAGGAGGAAGTCGAGGTTGAGGTCTCCGACGACGACGTAGAGGACCTTTTCGGCGACGAGGGCCGCAAGAGCGACGATGCCGCGAAGAAGAACGTGCGCAAGATACGCAAGAAGGTCAAGCGCACGGAAATGCGCAGGCAGACGGTGGTGAAGGAGTTCCCGTCCGAGAAGCCCCCTCGCAAGGTGGTGCGCTTCGACGGCGAGTTCAGGCACAACTTCAAGGTGCGGGCGCTTCTCTCCAGAATCGACAACGAGCGCGCGTTTGTGGAGAAGCGCCTTCGGGAAGGGTGGTTTCTCTGCTTCGGGGCGAAGTACCAGCGCGCCGAGGGCGACGCGGCTGCGGCGAGGCAGGTGCTTTCGCAGCTATGGCGCGTCGAGAAGGAGAACTCGTCGCCCGACGGCTTCGTGTCCGCAGCGCAGTCGTCGGGGCTTGGATTCCTGCCGGTTGTCGTCCTAAAGGACCTCTGCCGAAACAGGCTCGACTACCCCCGCCTCAAGAGCCGCGCCTCAGGTCAGTAGGCGTCGTATGGCCCGAGGAACGCCACCTTGAAGTCGTAGCCGCAGCGGAAGTCCTCGTAGTTGTCGTTCTCGTTCTTTCCGATCCTGCCCGATTCGACGAGATTCATCATCATCTCGCCTATGTCCATGCATTCGTGGACGCCCCATGCGCCGAGCACATGGTACGCCATCGGCCCGAACTGGTCGAGGGCGGTCTCCTTGAATTCCTCGAGGATGTCTTCGGCGGCGGCGTTGCCTTCCCTGCAGGCGGCCTGGAACGCCGTCGCGAGCAAGGTGTACGCCCTTGCGTCGTATCGCCTGTCGCGCGCGCGGATGTCCTCGAATGCGTCTTTTCCGTAGTCAAGCTCTTCCATGCGGCGTATTATATCATTTTCCCGCCGCCTGCGCACGGAGATTTCGCGGTTGACTTTTCCGGCCAGGATATGCTATAATTCACTCCAAACGAAAGAAAGGCATGAATAGAGAAAGCTACTACTGGTGCTTTTACTACTTTGCGTCCTCCGGGCGCGGAGCGCGGTAGCCTTTCCGAAAAACGGTCAATCGGCAACATCGCGGCCTCGCTCGGGAAAGAGTGGGGCCGTTTCTGTTTAAGGAGCAAAGACAATGATAATACTGCTGAAGAAGAATGCTGACGAGACACAGGTGGAAAACCTGAAGTCGCTCTTGAAGTCGAAGAACATCGAGCCGCATGTCTCGAAGGGCTCCATGCAGACCTTGATCGGCTGCGTTGGCGACGTAGCCCACATCGACCCCTCGCTTATCGAGGCCCTTGACGTCGTCGAGAGCGTGCAGCGCATCCAGGAGCCGTACAAGGCCGCGAACCGCAAGTTCCACCCCGAGGACTCCGCCATCGACTGCTCGGGCGTGAAGGTCGGCGCAGGCAGCTTCGCGGTGATCGCCGGGCCGTGCAGCGTCGAGAGCGAGGAGCAGATCGTCGGCATCGCGCGTTCCGTCAAGGCGGCCGGGGCGAACTTGCTGCGCGGCGGCGCGTTCAAGCCGCGCACCTCGCCGTATTCCTTCCAGGGGCTCGGGGCGGACGGCCTGAAGATGCTCTCCACGGCGAAGCGCGAGACGGGGCTTGGCATAGTGACGGAGCTCATGGACTTCCGCGACATAGAGCTCTTCAACGACGTCGACGTGATACAGATAGGCGCTAGGAACATGCAGAACTTCAACCTCCTCAAGGAAGTCGGCTCCTACACGAAGAAGCCCATCCTCCTCAAGCGCGGCATGTCGGCGACGCTGCAGGAGCTTCTGATGAGCGCGGAGTACATCATGGCCTCTGGCAACCCGAACGTCATCCTGTGCGAGCGCGGCATCCGCACGTTCGAGACGACCCTGAGGAACACGCTCGACCTGGGCGTCGTCCCGGCGCTTAGGCGCCTTACCCACCTGCCCGTCGTCATAGACCCCTCGCACGCGACCGGCTACGCGTACATGGTAGGCCCAGTCGCGGTGGCGGCCACGGCGATTGGCGCAGACGGCCTCATCGTCGAGGTCCACAACGACCCGCCGCACGCGAAGTGCGACGGCATCCAGAGCCAGACGCCGGCGGCGTTCGCCGCGACGATGGAGAAGGTGCTTGCGACGCGGGCGCTCGTCTCGTCGTGGGAAGCGTGAAGCGGAGCCGCCGGGAATGGACAGCATAGAGAAAGTGCGCAGGGAGATCGACTCCGTCGACGACGCGATTGCCGACCTCTTTGTGCGCAGGATGGAGCTCGCCGACCGCATTGCCGAGGCGAAGCGCGAAAGCGGCACGAAGGTGGCCGACCCTGCGCGCGAACACGCGATACTCTCGCGCATCGCGGCGAAGTGCGGCCCGGAGCTCGAGGACGCCGCTAAGAGGATATACTCAACGCTCTTTGCGATTTCGCGCGAAAGGCAGCGCTTCGTCATGCGCGGCGAATCGCGTCTTGAGGGCGTGAAGGTGGCCGTCGCGGGCCTCGGGCTTATCGGCGGCTCGCTTCTCAAGGCGGCGAAGGCCGTCGGCTACGAGACCATCGCCATCCACCACGGCGACGACGTGAAGGCCGTCGACGCCGACTTCCTCTTTGTCGCGATGCCGCCTGCGGCCACCGTGCCGTGGATACGCGACCACGCCGGGGCGTTTCGCGAAGGCTGCGTCGTTATGGACGTATGCGGCGTGAAGCGCCCCGTTGTCGAGGGCCTTGCAGGCGTCGAAAGGCGCGGGTGGGTGTTCCTCCCCGCGCACCCGATGGCGGGAAGGGAGAAGGGCGGCTTCGAGAATTCCACGGCCAGCCTTTTCATGGGGGCCTCGATGATCGTGACGCCCGGCGACGACGTGCCGCCTGCCGCGCTCGAAGCCGCCAAGAACCTCTTTTCCTCGCTCGGGTTCGCGAGCACCGTCGTTACGACGCCCGAGCGCCACGACGAGATGATCTCGTTCACGAGCCAGCTCTGCCACGTGATCGCCTCGGCCTACGCGCGCGACGAGCGCGTTGCCGACTCGATCGGCTTCTCGGCTGGCAGCTACGCCAACATGACGCGCATCGCCACGATGGACGAGAACACATGGGCAGACCTCTTCCTTTCCGACGCCGACAAGCTCGTTCCCGTCATCGACGGCTTTGTCGAACGCATGCTCCAGTACCACGACGCCGTCCGCGACGGCGACCGCGAGGCGTTGAAGGCGATCATCCTTGAAGGCGCCGAGGCGAAGAGGCGCGAACTGAAGGCGAGGGGCGAGGAAAATGCTTGAGAACCGCCCGTTTGGAAGAAGGCTCAGGCTTTCGGTCGAGGGGGAATCCCACTCGAAGGAGATTTCGTTTTCGCTTGAGGGCTTCCCCGCCGGCGTCAGGATCGACCGCGAGGCCCTCGCCGCGCTTATGGAGCGCCGCGCCCCCGGGCGAAACGCGCTTTCCACGGCGCGGCGCGAGAGCGACGAGGTGGAGTTCCTCTCTGGCATCGGCGGCGACGGCATCACCGATGGAGGGACGATTGCCGGGAGAATCGCAAACCGCGACACGAGGCCTTCTGACTATTCGTCGACGCGCACGGTGCCGCGCCCGGGCCACGCCGATTTCGGCCAGTGGGTCGAGTACGGCCTTATTCCGACGGGAGGCGGCTCGAACTCCGGGCGCATGACGGCGCCTCTCTGCGCGGCCGGTGCGCTCTGCCTCCAGTATCTTCTTGGGCGCGGCGTGCGCATATCCGCGAAGGTCGATTCCGTCGGCGGCAGGGGTGACGGGTTCGAGGAGACGATTCTCGAGGCCAAGGCCGACGGCGATTCCGTGGGCGGAACGATTGTGTGCACGGTCGAGGGCTGCCCGGCCGGAATCGGCGGCGCGCTTTTCGCCGGCGTCGAGGGCGCTCTTTCCGCCGCGATGTTCGCCATCCCGGGCGTAAAGGGAATCGAGTTCGGCGACGGCTTTGCATCCGCCGCGAGGCGCGGCTCGGAAAACAACGACCCGTTTGCCGTGGAGAACGGCAGGGTCGTGACGGTTGGCAACAGGCACGGCGGGATTCTCGGCGGCAGGACGAGCGGCATGCCTATCGTCTTTCGCGTCGCCATGAAGCCTACGCCTACTATCTTCAAGCCGCAGGACAGCGTGGACCTCGCGGCGATGGCGGCGGCGAAGTGCGAGACGAAGGGGCGGCATGACCCATGCATCGCCCTCAGGGCCGTGCCGGTCGTGGAGGCGATGTGCGCCTTCGCCCTCGCGGACATCCTCGTCGAGCATGACGAAAGCTGCCCGCCGATCTGCCTTACGCTTACTGGGCGCAGTGTCGACGAGTGCCTTGCGCAATATGCGTCGCAAAGCCCGTTCGTGAGGCTTGCCGAGATACGCGCCGACATCCTTGGCGACGCCGCGGCGGCGATGGAGCTTGCGGAGAAGCTGCCCGTGCCATGCATACTTACGTTCCGCCGCCGCGCGGACGGGGGCGCTTCAGACGCAGGCGACGACGTAAGGGCCGCTTTCTTCAGGCGCGTCCTCGACGGCAGGAGGAGATTCGCGTTCGTCGATTTCGAAGACGACTTCAGGCGCGACGACCTTTGCGAGGCGGCGGAGTCGTCAGGGGCGAGGATAATTCGTTCCGTGCATCTCTTCGACGGCGCCCCGGCAGATTTCAGGGCGCTTTGCAGAAAGCTGCGCGGTTCGACGCGCGAGATACCGAAGGTGGCCTTCATGCCGTCGGGCGCGGCGGATGTCGAAAGGGCGTTTGCGGAGCTTGGCGGCTGGCGCGAGATGGAGCATGTCGTCTGCGCAATGGGCGAGGCGGGGCTGCCTTCGCGCGTCCACCCGGAGCGCACCGCGTCGATGCTCACGTACGCTTCCGTCGTGGGGCTGGGGAAGATTGGCCATGTCACGCCGCGCGACCTCGTTCTCATGCGAAGCGGGCACGGGGAGAGGCGGCCATGAAGAAGTTCGCCGTCATCGGCCACCCGGTCGCGCACTCGCTTTCGCCTGCGATGCACGCGGCGAATTTCGCCGCGCTTGGCTATGACGGGGTCTACGGCAGGTTCGACGTCGAGGAGGGCGACCTTGCGGGGTTTTTCGCAAAGTGCCGCGCCGAGGGGTACTTGGGCGTCAACGTCACCGTCCCCCACAAGATGGCCGTCATTCCGCTTCTTGACGCGCTCGACGTCTCGGTAGAGCGCTACGGCGCATGCAACACCGTCCTTTTCGGCGAAGGCGGGCGCACGACGGGGTTCAACACGGATGTCGCCGGCTTTCTCGACACGCTTGCCGCGAACGGCTTTTCGGTTCGCGGAAAGAAGGTCCTCGTTGTCGGCTGCGGCGGCGCGGGAAGTGCGCTTGCGCTATGCGCGGCATACGAGGGCGCAGCCGTGGTCTCCATTGCGGCGAGAGGCGCCGCGAGCACCGACGCGCTCGCGGAGAAGATGCGTAAAGCCGGCTTTGCCGCGAATGTGCTTGCGCATCCGCGCTCGCCCGGCCTCGAAGGCCGCGCCGACGTCTGGGGCGAATGCGCATTTGGGGCCGACCTTGTCGTGAATGCTACGCCGCTTGGGCTTAAGCCCGGCGACGAGCCGGTTCTGCCAAAGTCTGCGTTTCGCGCAGGGCAGTTCGTCCTGGACATAATCCCGACAAGGGCTTTCCCGCCGACGGCGGCCGCCGCGAAGGAGGCGGGGGCAATTGCCGCGGACGGGCTTGACTTCCTCGTTTCGCAGGGGGCGAAGAGCTTTGAGATCTGGACCGGCCTTGAAGCCGACAGGAAGGCGATGCGCTCCGCGCTAAGGATTTCCGCCGAGTAAGGTGGAGAGATTCTAGCCACAAAGAGCAGGAGCCTCGCCCGATCCGCATTCGCCGGTCCCCCCGACGGAATTTTGACGCTCGTGCTGAGCACTCGCCCTCCACCGCGCCAGTCAAAATTCCATCGGACCAGCGAAATGCTCTCGTGCGCCAGTCGGCCCTATGCACCACTCCGC
>JAEEGL012431006.1_pt1 | contig 14692 bp, 17 predicted proteins | sample 9134231 | NCBI WGS metagenome assembly JAEEGL01 (sample SAMN16246548, study PRJNA631951) | gut metagenome | biome: gut microbiome; feature: rumen; material: fiber-attached | host: Bos | place: Iran: Karaj | collected 2018-10 | reverse complement strand
TGTTGCCGGTATTTTTACAAACATAAAAGGGAAGCTGATTGAGAGCGCAGACTTTGAAAAGCTTTTCAATCCTCATAAGTGCGAAAAATGCGGAGGCAAAATGAAAAAAATAGACGAGGATGAAAAACTCAAATGTCCCAAGTGCAAAGTACCTCTAAAAACAGAAAGTGTATATTTATGGGATTAGGACGGGGATGATAGCTGTGGGAGTGCACTGAATTAATGCCTCCTTACAAACGACTGACAGAATAAGAACTTTGGGCTTGAATACATAAGATCATATGGGCTAGATTGCAACAGGAAGACTGTCTATAATGATATTACCGACTTACGAAAGCTGGGGCTTGATTTGATCATAGAAGAGAGAGGGTGATATTTAATCATATATGTTAGAAAGTAATATGATCCTGCGCGAAAAAGACTCACTATAAGCCTCCTCTTATATTGCAAAAGAAAATGAACGAGAAAGAGTCTCCCTTTGGACTCTCCCTCACCGATATTCAATCTCTTCCCTTATCTCATCCAACAGCGTTACATCCGCAGGCAACCATTTAACTTCATAAAGATCATCCTTAGATAACCACTTAGCATCTTCTGCTTCCTTAAGTTCCAAGTGTCCAGATTTTATCGTGGCCCAAAAACAATTCATTGATAAATGAAAATTGGGATAATCATATTCTATGGTTTGAATCAGATCTTCTACTTCTATCTCTACCGCCAGTTCTTCTCGGATTTCTCGAACCAGGGCTTCCTGTGGTGTTTCACCTTCTTCTATCTTACCACCCGGGAATTCCCACCATCCCTTATATTCACCATATCCTCTTGCAGTAGCAAATACTTTACTTCCATTATCGCTAGGTTTTACTATTACTGCCGCTACTACACGAACAATCTTTTGGTCCATGATATAACTCTCAGCCCCCGTGTTTTTCCATTCTTATGATGTTGTTGCTGTTCAACAGAAGTATATATCCTCGACAACGTCTGTACAGGGCTTCATTTAAATATTCCCTGTCATCACGATGGATTACATCATGAATATCATCCACAAGCAGGTTATTCATGGATACACCAAGCAGCGAACTTAATGCCAACAGGTTATTGACTGACGGTAATGTATGACCGTTAAACCATTCATAGATCGCCTGGTTTGATGATATATGAAGACAATCTTGAATATCCTTTACAGTAATCTTTTTATACTTACACAGAGTCCTGATCCAATTTCCTGTCTTCTTTAAATCAATTTGCGGATAAATGTAAGTGCCTTTTCCAACCATGTCTTCACCCTATCATGAAATCATTAACAGAAGTATATTGTGAAATCACGTAGTTTCGATTTGTTTTTTCAATAATATCTATCACCTGCTTAAGCATATCATCCGAACCATCTGTATAGAAAATCTTCTCAGGTTCAGCCTTCGCGTTCTTTAATGCATAGAACCGTGCTACTACAATTGCGCTATATCCTTCTGACTTTGCCTGATAGAACTGTTCTTCTAACTGATAAAGATATACGATCTGGTTAATAAAGAACATGGCCACCTTCTCATCCGGCCATTCCTTGTAACTAACCTTCGGAAGGCTTCCCTTAAGTTCTGTGAATTCCTTCTGTGTGTACTCATACAGAGCAAGTGAATCTATCTCCGGGTAGGAAGCAAAGTAGCGCCAGGCAACATAATAAAACTCCTTACGTGTGCTTAAGTCGCAGTTAAACTTAAACATTCCGGGACCGCCGTTTCCATCATCAATGAAGAAACCTATCTGTTTTCCGTCAAGATAAATCTCTGTCTCGACATGGTAATCCTCCATCGCCCGGGTGATGTTAACATTCTTCAGTTCAACGCCAAATATCTTTGCCATAGTATCCAACCATTCCTTTGAAAACATTGTTTATATATAAAGAATAGTCAATATATTAAGCAAAGTCATCCAAGCGTTACTTGGATTTGGTCTGTTTTATCTTCTGTTCATATGCCATTAGTCTTTTCAGGGCTTCAGCGTTATGTTCCGCAATGCCTTCAAGAATAATGGTATCTGTTTCATCGTTAAGAACGTGGATTTTCCTATGGCAATTAGGGCATATCGCCACTACATTATCGATAGTATCCGAGCCGCCGTCTGCGAGTCTTTTTACATGGTGTTCCTCAAGGTAAGGCTCGCCATTGTTATCAATAAATGGAGCATTCTTACCACACAGCTGGCACTTACCATCTGCGATTCGCTTGACTGTTTCCTTTAGATACTCATCCCTATGATATACAGTAGTCTGTGTTATCTTAGGTTCATGCGGTCCGGCTGTCATCTGGGATCGGATAACCAGTTCCTTTACCGGAAGCTTTACTACCGTTGCAGGGTCGGGATTTTCCAGGTTTTCCAGTGAACCCATTGGAGCTACCGGGAATATCCATACTCTTCTTACCCGGCCTTCTTCATCAGGCTGGTCGGTTTGATAAGGATCTCCCACCAGCTTAACCTGTCCTCTATATGTATAAACTGACTTTTTCATTACTTCGAATAGAAAAACACCTATACCATTCGTGTTGGAATCGTAGAGCGTCTGATTTTGATTGCCCTTAAGAACCTGATCGCCATACTTACCCATTCCGGTATACAGAAGGACTCCATCCTTCCAGTTGTCATGGTAAAATGGTTTGGTTTTATCGGAGATAATGACAAGCGTCCCCGTTTTGGATGATTTACGCATTCCACCCATATTGCCGCATTTAAATATTTTCTGAAGTTCTTCATTAGTCGCTTCATCTCCGATTTTTAAACCTGGATCAAATGCCATGGCCATCCCGTCCTTTCTTGGATTTCATATATAAATTATTATAATGGGTTGATTTATATTTTCCAAGTACTGCTTGGATAGAATTGAGGAAAGGATTTTATTTGAAGTACAGGTGTAGTCCAGTGAATGTCACCATAAAGTCCATTATCCATAGTTTCTCTATTTCCTGTTTGAAGGATAAAATCGCAGGAAGTTAAGACGGAAAGAGTACAACAGAGTTGTTTATTTAAATAATGGTATGTTCTATGTCAAAACTAAGGGTTACAGACCTTAGAAATTCAGCAGAAGAGGAAAAAGAAGATACGGTTACAGAGACTAAGATGGAGGCAGCGCTTAAACGCGTTGCCTGACCTTATGTTTTATAATGCGTTCGGATGTGTGCTAAGCATGATCAACCTGTTTATAAACATACCTGACGGGTTCATAAGTGATATAACGGCAAGAACAACAATTCCCCTTAAGGAGCTTTATTATAGAGGCTCCCCTCTCAATTTCACACTCACCTTAATGGGAAGCGTCTGAAGGAGTAGTATATTTTCAGACGCTTCTCATTTATTGCATAAATCATGTATAATAAGATAATTCTTTTTCTTCATTAGTTGATTTGATCCATAGCTTCATTACCTTCTGGCTTTTCGGGTTTATCTCCTTCCGGTTTTTGAGGTCTCTCTCCATCAGGTCTTTGTCCATTCGGCTTTTCAGGTTTCTTTCCATCAGAAGGTGGCTGCATTCCTTCTCCATCCAGAGGCATTTTGTCCTGTTCGAATTCTTTGCCATCCGGAGGAGTAATATCACTCTTTCCTTCACTGATCGGGATCTCTATGGCCTCGCCGGCACTTTCTGAGCCTTCTAAATAAGCCTTACCGTCAACTGTAAGTGTATATCCGTTAAGATCTATCGAGTCAGCCGCGCATGTAAGGGATTTTATATAAGAATCAGCTGTAAGTGTCCATTTGGCACTGTCCGTCAGTTCAACATATACATCTCCTGCGGCACCATCGTGATTTATCGCCCCCGTAAAACTGCTGTCTCCTTTGAGGTAAAGGTTAAGAATGGATATGTCATCGACGATCATATCACCCTCGATCTTTTGATCATATGCCGTGAGATTGACTTTTCCACCATTCACACCTTCCTTACCCCATCCGGCTGCTGCTGCGCGAAGGAATACTTCGGCGCCATTGTTTGTTATATTCACTCCGGACAGAGTTATATCTGTTACAGTATTGTTCACAAAGAATATATCTCCATTGGCATTTGAAATGCTGCCTCCTGCAGCAGAAAATTTTGAAAGTCCGGTATCCGCATCTCCTGACATGGACTGATAGATCATTACAGCCTGATAGAAATCCGATTTATCACTGTTCTTTGTATTATTATCAGCATTAAGAACTACATTATTAAGAGTTACAGAGTTCTTCCCTTCAACGACAACACCCTGAGAAGCTGTTGATGTAAGCGCTGCGTCATTGACTGTTATATCTGCGGTTGAATATATGGCCGGTGATCCCTTTCCATCGGTTGTATAATTTCCGCCGTTTACAGTAACTGTCCCGCCGCCCCTGTCTGATCTTATTGCGGCTGATGAGTTACCCGTTGTATGGATGGTGAGGTTTGATGCATTCATTGTACCGCCTCCGGTTGTCATTATTCCCCCGGAGCAGTTGCCCGATGTTTCTATGTCGGAATTCGAAATGTTAACTTCCGTACCTTCACCATATGAAAAAACCGCATTTGCGTGAGTACCGTCAGTTGTTATCTTCATATCCGTAAGAGTCAGCTTTCCTCCGTTTGTGGCAAAGACAGCTGAGTTATCTCCATAAAAGTCAGCTTCATCCCCTTCGGCTTCACCTGTTTTATTGACTGTTGCACCGTCTATGCTCTTTTCTTCACCATCCGCCAGTATCGCGTGACCGCCGTCTTCATTGTTTTCATAGGTTTCTCCAACCGTATCTGAAGTATCCGCATCGGTCTTAATATCTGCATTATCCGAACTTGTATCCTCCCTGATCTCTGTATCTTGCGAGATTTTATCGGGACTGGCCGACACAGCCGTATCCGATGTGTAAGTGCACCCTGCAAGTACGATCGATGCTGATATGATTGTAGCTAAAACTGTTCCAAATGCTTTTTTGTTTATCATTTGCAATATCTCCTTTACTATTTTCTATTATACATTACGAAGGATATATATATTTTTTGAGGGTCATGTGATTAAAAAATGAAAAAAATGTGTTTATACGATTCATTTCATGATATAGATCTTAAAGCCATCGTACTTAAGGGTGACAAATGCTATGCAATACAAACAACAAAATCCTGCCGGTTCCCAGGGTGTCCGAGGTTTACGTATGAAATATGGTAAATGCATTTACGTCGAATTTTAGAAGCTAGATATCGATCCTTATTTATTTGATAAACAAAATCAAAATATTTGAATTAAGATAATGACATTTAAGATAGGAATATGTATATTTATGTCATAACCAAAAACTAATATTTTGATTTAAGAAAGAGGTGAGTGTATGTATGAAACCCTGTTAAAAAAATGAGATTAGCGAATCCATCCCCTACAGGAGGCTGTTTAAAAGACCACATAGAATTCTTTAAACAAAAAGTCGAAGAGATGAATGCCACTGAAAGCGATTACAATCAGAAAAGGGTAACTATTATCGAGCCAATTGAAGATAGTAATGCGGTTATTTTGAAAGTTGAATCTGAACTTGAATTGTCGGCTCCAGGCAGAGCTTTTACTGGTCTGTCACGTTCATTGCTGAATGAAAAATCAGTTGGATTTGATAGCTTCTATAAAGAAAACCTTTTTCATGGTAGGTTATTATCATTCGAACGTGTATATAAAGATGTAAAAGCCATAGAGGATTTATCTGATACTGAGTTTTTGATTCGAATAGTTATATTAACACAAAAGCCAAAGAGCATACTAACTCAAACTGAAAAAGATATTCTGAATCAGATGAAGATCCTCGCATCAAAACTACCAAATACAATCAGATTGAAGGTAAGGTCTGGCAAAACCACGAGGAGATATTCCGCAGAAACTGTGAAAAGCTGATCAAAAAGGAGGATATTCAGAATGAAAGAAAAAATACATGAAAGTGCCAAAAGATTTTTCAGTAACAAGACAACACTGATAGTGTGCGTAGCAATAGGTGCGGTTCTGTGGTTCACAAATGCAGCGTTCAATTTTATTGATAAAGACTATAGAGCATTTGCAATTAATATCATGTATGCTACATTTCTAAATATTCTTGCAGCCGCTGCTGTGCGTAATGCAAATGAAACCGTCCAGGGAGCCATTGGCGGACTTCTTGCGACATTTCTTTTCGGAAATATCATTGTTCTGCTGGAAATGGCCCAAGGTGCGCCCAGTCGTAATCTATGGCAGCTGATAGTAAGTATTATTCTTGCTCTGGGATTATTCATGAACCATTTTATGCTGACATCAAAGAGAAGAAGGAAATTTTGGCGGGTGAAGAATAGCCAAATCCTGATATTATTGCTTTTGGTTCTCAGAGTATATCAGATACTTGCAAATATTGTGGGTAGTGCAGGAGTAGCTGATTTAAGATTTCTTATAGAAGTAACTGTTGGTCTTCTGGCAATTATACCAACACTTAATGTTGTTGTCTGCATAGAATGTATGACCGATGCATATAAGCATGATTCTTTAAATGAAAAGTAAATACAGAAAAGGAAGCTGCCCAAGAGAAAGAACCTGAAGAAGAGGAAATAAAAGGTGTTCCGGAGCTTCTTTTGTTCCGTCAGAATGCATACGAATGGGGTGAGGATAATACTGCCGCAATAGAACATCATTACACCTATCTGATGCTTGACGGAGAGAGCGCGAAGTCAAACAGGGCTCTTGCCGCATCCCTTGAAGACGCCAGGGATCAGATGAATAAAGAAATTGAATCTTCGGACGAAAAGTTCAGGATGCGGATTATGGTGTGGAACGGAATTATATTTAACAGTATTCTTTATTGGAATAAGGGTAAAGTACCAGACACTGTTACAGTTAGACCTATAAAGGGGTTAGTATGAGTGACGACTACGATTATGATGATTATGATGAATATGACGCTGAGGACGAGGAAGACCTTGAAGCACTCTATGTAATGGGAATGCCGGATGCTGAAGAAGTCCGAAGGAACAAGAACAAGGGCAGTGTGTGCCTGACTACAGTTCTTACTTTTCTGTTGATACCTGCTGTGGTGATTATTATGGCTTTTTCTTTGTATGGATGTGGAATGCAGAAACTGGATGGAGATGGTATGGTTAGAGAGCATTTCTATGCGCAGATATCACAGGATGAAGCCAAACTCATGATGAAAGATGATGACGGACACGTGATCGTTGATGTGCGTAGGGCTGATGAATATGCCAAAGGACATATCCCCGGAGCTATCCTGATACCCAACGAGGAGATAGGAACCGAACCACCGGAAGAGTTGCCGGATAAGAACCAGATCATATTGGTTTATTGCCGCACCGGGAGAAGAAGTAAGGAAGCATCACAAAAACTGGCAGAAATGGGGTACGTGAATGTGTATGAATTCGGTGGGATAGAAGATTGGACGGGAGATATCGTCACGGATGATGCGAATGGCATTGCAGATGGTAAAACCGCATCACTCAGCTTTGAGTCCTTTGATGGTGGTGGCCCGGAGTTTAATGTTGAGATCGCTGATGAGAGTATAGTATCGTATGCCAGCAGATCGAAATACCGGGATCCGGATCACGGGAAAATGCACGGTTCAGGTTATGATGAGATCATTACATTTACAGGAGTAAAGCCTGGTCAGACAACTGTGATCATAGAGGAAAGGTCACCCATAGCGGATAATCTCGACCATAAATACAGGGTGACAGTGGATGATGAGCTTAACGTGCAGATAGAGCAGCTTTCTGTAAAAGAAATAAACGAAGAGGCAGATGAAGGCATGATCCTTAAGATCAACGGTGAAGAGTATCCGGTCCTGTGGGAAGATAACGAGTCAGTGGAGGCATTAAAAGAACTGTGTCCGCTGACTGTAAGAATGTCCAAGTATGGTGGATTTGAACAGGTAGGGTCCCTGGGGAGCAGCCTGCCAAGAAATGATGAGCAGACCACAACGGATTTTGGCGACATCGTGTTGTATTCCGGCGATCAGATCGTTATCTTTTACGGGTCGAATTCATGGGCGTATACGAGACTGGGACATATCCTTGCAGATAAAGAAATAATGGAAGAAGCGCTTGGAAACGGGGATGTAACGATAGAACTGGTAAGTGAATGAATAAGCAAAGATGAGACTGTTTAAAAGTAAAGAAGAAAAAGAAATGGACGGCATCATTCAACGGCTTGAGATGAATATGTCGAACAATTATAAGGATAATGCTCAGGATGATCTGAAGGAGCTGGAAGCCACACTGAATACTTTCCGCTCCTCCGGTCGTATTAAACCAGCCGTGATCACGGCGTATGAGAATATCCTTGACGGATACAAGGAGAAGATGAAGGGCTATAGTCATAAGGACCAGAAGCCTTATTGGCACTGAAGGGGAAGGAGTAAGGACAGGAAAATGCTGTAGGCGTAGTAAGGTAAGGTAATTGTAATAATGTAAAGGAGGGATAAAGGTATGGAGATCAAAGCAGTTAAATTCAGAAAAGACGGATTTTATTCACAACCGTTTGCTTTCGGAGGAGAGGAGGGTCCGGATAAGTTCGACAAAAACATAAGATACAGAGGAAGCCTGCAGAACTATCTGATTGATACCGGTGATGAGGTAATCCTTGTTGATACAGGACTGCCGGCCGGAACCCCCGAAGAGGTGCCGGATGAGAACAGCATGGCTTATACAGGAAAAGACATCTGCAGCTATATGGAAGCTTTTGCCTCTCTTGGATATAAGCCTGAGCAGGTGACCAAGATCCTGCTCACCCACAGACACGCAGATCATTCCGGTGAGCTTAAGTCGTTCCCCAACGCAAAAATCTATGTGAATGCTGATGAGGTATCTTCTGACGAACTTAAGGGATTGAACAATATCGAACCTGTTACATTTACGGACGGAGCTTATTATAACTTCCCTGACAGTCAGAAGATCATGGATGGTGTGTATCTTATAAAGGCAAAAGGACATACTAACGGTAACAGTATCATTATCGTAGAGCTCGACGGATTGTTCTATATGATCCATGGTGACATCACATATGTTGATGAAGCACTGTACGAGGATAAGCTCTCAGTGGTATTTGATGATCTCGACGTAGCCCGAGAGACACAAAACCGGATATGTGAGTTTATCAGGAATCATCCGACAGTCTATATGGGAACCCACACCCCTCAGGGATATGAGAATCTTGAGGCAAAACGTGTGATGGATCTGGATAATCCGGTTCCTACAGTGTTTACAGAGATAGATTTTTCTAAAAAGCAGGCAAGCGGTAAATATGTCTGCTCCATATGCGGATATGTATATGATCCTGCGGAGCATGACGGAGTAGCTTTTGAAGATCTGCCTGATGACTGGAAATGTGAGAGATGTAAGCAGGGTAAGGATAAATTCAACCCGGCTTAAATTCTTAAAAAGTACAAAGGAGGTAACAGCATGTATAATATTGTTCCGGGGTAACAGAGGGTTATCCCGGAACAATATACTTGAAGATCACTTGTAATTATCAAGAAAAACAAACCCTTTTGGCTCATCCTTGTCCTCATTCCCCGTTGCTTTTTCCATTATCATATCCGTAAGGGCATATGGGAGGATATCCTCGGGTTTTGAATCAGGAGAGATCCATTCATCGATCTTTTCTTCAGGCATGATAAAGGTAATCTGAAACATATGTAGATTAAGGGTCGCGATCCTGTCACGCACATGATCGATCGACGCATACATCGCAGAATCCACTATATCACCGCCCATAATGACTAAGTCAGTGTCCCTGTTCCTGCTTTCCTCGATCAGCATATCAAACCTGTCCCAGGAGTCTATACCGTCCTTTTGGAACATAAGGCTTCTCTGGGCTGCTTTCGTCATAAGCGCCCTGTCCCTGTCATCGCATTTGGATATATGTGAATCCGCCAGAAAGAAAATATCGAAGCTATCGTCCATTCCTTCTATATCGACCGTGGTTTCTTCTATATGCAGACCTGAATATGTGTTGTCTATGGGTTCTACTTTTTTCGCAGGCTTCCCGGCAAAGGTACAGCCCTGTATAGTCAGTAGCAATACTGTATGGAATATGATCCCTATTCTCCTTATACTCCGTTTACGGAACATTGTTTTCAGCGTCCTCTTATTGATGACTTCTACATCCGTATAGGTATAGCACAGGCAAACCCTTTATGCATATGCAGACGTTAATGAGACTATGAAAAAGGCAGCTTTCAATTGTCTGAAAATATGGTAAGATATTATACATATGCAGCGGACGCTCTTGCGGCTTGGTGAGGAGGTCCGGTATGTGGATTACATCCTGAATATCGACACGGAAAAGATCCCGGGCGTACCCGGTCTGTGGCATGAGATCGACTACGCACAGTTCGCCGGAGGCGGTCATATTGAGCCATGCCTTTTTGCCAATACCGACACCAGAAAAAATGCCCGGGAATTGGCAAGCTATTGGGACGACATCCTGCCGCCTTTATTGGGCGAGAAGCGGGCCAAAACTCTCCGCGCCCCACTGGATAGGCTTGTTGCCGCCCTGCCGAAAAGGGCACATATAAAGCAGATTGGTACCATGTCCGGCCGTGGGGAGCTTAACATCATGCGGCTTGTGATCATGTTCCCGGGGTGGGAGCCGGTGATGGCAGCTCTTGCAGCCATCGGCTGGCAAGGTGACTGTGCGGCGCTGGATACGGCCATGCAGCCGTGGAAGGAAAGCAAAGGGGTCGCAATCGATCTCGACCTGGGCGTGGACGGCGTATTGCAAAAAATCGGCATCGAAATCTTTCCCCGATGGCGGCATCCCCTCCTTGTCGATAAGTTCCTGGCCCGTCTCGAAAATGCGGGGCTTTGCCTCCCGTCGAAGGGGGAAGCGCTCCGCCGCTGGATCAGAATCCGCCCGGACGGCGATCCCTTCATCCAGACGCTGATCGCTTATTTCAAGCTGAACTACCGGGACGGTAAGATTACCGAAGCGAAGGCCTATCTCCAACAGACGCCCTACATACATCACCATTTCTTCGATGCCTACGAGATGCCGGTGCGGATGGATATGGAAGTGAAAAATGCGGCCTGTACGCTTTCCGAGGAGGTCGCTATACAGCGCTTGTGTGAATGCAGAGCGAAAAGAATCCGCAATGTACGATTTCTGGGTGATGTGGCGGCATATGAACCGCTCTCCCGTATGCTTTTGCAATGCAGGGAAAGCGGTATCAGGGCAACGGTTGTTCTTCCCGCAGGGACGATGGCTCCGGCGCGGATGGAAGCACTCATCGGCTGCGGGGCGGATTCATATATAGCGGAGCTTCCCGAATCGGGTGCGCCCACAGAGACAGTCCTTACTCTTTGCCGGGCGGGGCTTAAGGACAAGACGGCGGTGCGATGGACGATCACCGAAAAAAATGCAGAGCGGATAGCTGAAGCCACTGAGGCACTGGAAGCCCTCGGCCTCCGTGAATTGATCGTCACCGGGGGAACGCCGGGGGCACCCCTTCCCTCAAGGAAGTCTCTTAAGGAAATCGGCAGGTTCATCAAGGCCCGCCAAGCCAATGACACCGCTGAAGAGACTGAGGAAGCTAAGGATAGAGCACAAAAGAAAATGGCGCTGACGGTGGAAACCTGCTTTTCACCCCTGCGGGCCCTGTCCGGCGTGGGGGGAAGCGTTCGTGTGTGAATCCGAAATCAAAAGGTAGTACTGATAATTCTTGCACCCTTGTTTAATTTTAGGCATAATTTTATTAAATTGTGGCTTTAGTCGAAATTTTCAGTCAATACAGCCTGTTTAAAAGCCGGATGCAGTGGAGTAAACAGGAAGCACAGGTTTGCAGAAGGAGATTCCGTGAAGGAAAAGGGCACTCTGATCCCAAAGGGATTTGCCGGTAAAATAATAAAGATCTTTATTGTATTCGCTTTTGCCATGGGTGTTACTTATCTTGCAGTGATCGTGCTGCAGCTTTCTTCCCTGCATAAAAAGTTAAGAACGGATGAAGAAACACAGCGCAGTATTGTAACGGAACGCTCTGAAGAATCAATGACGGCCATAACAGAGCAGAACTTAATAGCCCTGATCAAAGGAGAGACAGGGGACGGCTCAGAATATGGCGTATATGCTGTTTCTGACTCGTTTTGGCAGTATTCCGTGCACTGACAACAGAGCATAATTATGAGGAGGTACTGAATGACACTGATATCGGAAGGAAACAATTGGGCGCTTTTGTCTGTTATGTTTTTTTCAAGCTTTCTTGCGATCTATCTGGAACAAAAGTACAAATGGGCGGCCAAGATGAGCGGTGCCATCATAGTTTTGATCATTGCGGTTCTGCTGACAAATTTAAATGTCATTCCGTCAAGCGCTCCGGTGTTTGACGATATAGTGTGGGGCTATGCGGTTCCGCTTGCTATTCCCCTGTTGCTGCTGAATGCGAATATTGTAAAGATATGGCATGAGACGGGAAGGCTTCTTGCAATCTTTTTAATAGGTGCCGCCGGAACCCTTACGGGTGCGATCATTGGGAGCATACTGCTTTCAGGGTCGGTGGAAGGACTTGCGGGTGTGGCTGCCATGATGACGGGATCGTATATAGGCGGCGGTGTTAATTTCACCGCTGTTGCAGATGCCTTCCATGTGGACGGCAATCTTATCTCGGCGACGACTGTAGCGGATAACCTTAATATGGCCGTATATTTTATGTGTCTGCTGGGGATCGCATCAAGTGCATGGTTCAAAAAGCATTACAGGCATCCGTATATTGATGATGTATTGAAGAACGGGATCAAGGGCGATGGTGAAACAACTGCAGCAAGATATTGGGGCAGAACGGATATTTCCCTGAAGGATATAGCGGCTGCATTTGCCTATGCGGTGATCGTTGTTACCGCTGCCAGGATGATAGGAGGATTTCTATCCGGTATCATACCGCAGGACAATGCAATATGTAAAATGCTTAACACATTTTTCGGAAGCCAGTATGTGTGGATCACGAATATCTCCATGATATTTGCAACCGTATTTGAGAAAAACGCAAAAGAGATCCATGGCGCGAAGGAAGTGGGAACCTGGCTTATATATCAGTTCTATTTTGTGATCGGTGTTCCGGCATCGATCGTTCTGATAATAAGGAAAGCACCTGTCCTTTTGCTCTTCTGTTTTATCATCGTGATCTTTAATATGCTTTTCTGTTTTGTTTTGGGGAAGCTGTTCCGTTTTAATCTTGAAGAGATGATCATAGCATCAAATGCCAATATCGGCGGACCTACAACTGCTGCGGGGATGGCGATATCGCAGGGATGGAATAAGCTGGTGGGTCCCGCCATGCTTGTCGGAACCTTTGGATATGTTATAGGGACATGGCTTGGTATCATTGTCGGATCGATTATGGGAGCATGATCATGAGTAATGAGAAAAAATACGATATATCAATGGACCCATCGGACTTTGTTAATATACCCGATGTTGTACCGGATGTGATCCTGGAAATGCGTTATTATTCCACTTACAATTATATCGGGGACCGGATAGACGGATATGTGCAGCCGACGGCTCTTCTGACAAAGGAAGCTGCAAATGCGCTTAAGAACGCCGGTGATGATCTTATTAAGAACGGTTACAGGCTTAAGATCTATGATGCTTACAGACCCCAAAGAGCCGTAGACCACTTCGTAAGATGGGCTGAGGATCCCGCAGATGTACGGATGAAAAGGATCTTTTATCCCGAAGTATCCAAAGAGGAGCTGTTTGCATTGGGCTTTGTCGCAAGCCGTTCAGGGCATAGCAGGGGAAGTACTGTCGATCTGACACTCTTTGATATGGCAAAGGGATGTGATGCCGATATGGGTGGATATTTTGATTTTTTTGGTGAGCTCAGTCACAGCGATTATGAAAAAATTACGAAGGAACAGCGTCTTAATCGCACACTGCTTAAGGATACGATGATAAAAAACGGCTTCCTTCCGCTTAAAGAGGAGTGGTGGCATTTTACATTAAAGAATGAACCTTTTCCCGATACTTATTTTGATTTTCCCGTAAGCTATACCTAGTATAACGATTGTCTTTTGTCCTGCGGCAGTAACTCTGGTTTATGGGTTCATTTGTCTTATACTGAATGCCATGAGTATACTGGATGGCCCTTACTTCTTTTTGCGATAAAGCACCTGGGACAGACTTATAATGCGGCACTGGCGATCTACAACACCTTCCCCGAAGACAGAAAGGAAGAATTGCGGTAAGAGATGGAAACAAAGAGTTTGAAAGGATTAGGATAATGCAATTTAGAAATCCCAGGATCAACAGGATGATCGGATACATAATCCTCTTTGTTGGATTTGGATTCATCTTTTGGGGATACCACTATCCTACCGCCGAGGAGCCCATTAATGGCCATAACTATTTTATCGCGGCTATAGGATATATCCTTATCGTAGGTTCTTTTATCTGGATGATTAAAAAAGTAAGATGTCCGCACTGTGGAAACCTGCTTCACTTGAAAATGTATCCAATAAGCAGATGCCCTTATTGCGGAAAACCCACCGATGAAATGAATAAGAAATAAGAAGAACGAAATTTATGCTTTAACATGCCTCCATATCCTTTGATACGGAGGCATTATATATGTAATGCGGCAGATCAGTTATGGATTGCCGCTAATCGAGGGAATATCCCTTTGCGGGATAAATTGAGGTATTGAACATAATATCAACCTCCTTTCCTCATATGGTATTGTATCACACTAT
>JAEEGL011912717.1_pt1 | contig 14692 bp, 13 predicted proteins | sample 9134231 | NCBI WGS metagenome assembly JAEEGL01 (sample SAMN16246548, study PRJNA631951) | gut metagenome | biome: gut microbiome; feature: rumen; material: fiber-attached | host: Bos | place: Iran: Karaj | collected 2018-10 | reverse complement strand
TGGCTTCCCGTCGTGATCAGGACGGTCTTCTCGTCCTCGTATTTCTTCAGGTCGTCGATCTCGATCAGCGTTCCCTCGGGAACCGTGACGTAGCCCAGCTCCACGGCGGTACTGATCGTGTTAACCATGCTTCGGCCCTCGACGACGACCTTCCGGTCAAACTTATAGGCCGTGTTCACGATCTGCTGCACGCGGTCCACGTTCGATGCGAACGTCGCGACGATGATGCGCCGTCCGGTGTTCGACGCGAAGATATCGTCGAATGTCCGTCCCACAGTGCTCTCGGACATCGTGAAGCCCTCGCGCGTCGCGTTCGTGCTGTCGCACATCAGCGCAAGGACGCCCTCGCTGCCCAGCTCCGCGAACCGGTGCAGGTCGATCGGGTCTCCGTAGACCGGGGTGTAGTCGACCTTGAAGTCGCCGGTGTGGACCAGCATGCCCACAGGGGTGCGGATCGCGAACGCCGCCGCGTCCTGAATGCTGTGGTTCGTCTTAATAAATTCGACCGAGAAGCAGCCCGCGTCGACCACGGTACCGTAGGAGACGACATGCTCCTCGACAATGCCGGTCAGGCCGTGCTCCTCGAACTTCTTATCGATCAGCGCCATGGTAAGCTTCGTCGCGTACAGCGGCACGCTCACGCGTCTCATCAGGTAGGGCAGAGCGCCGATATGGTCCTCATGCCCGTGGGTGATAAACACACCGCGAAGCTTCTCCACATGCTCCAGCAGATACGTGATGTCGGGGATGACCAGGTCAATGCCCAGCATGTCATCCGCCGGGAACGACATGCCGCAGTCGATCACGATCATGTCGTCTCCGTATTCGATCAGCGTCATGTTCATCCCGATCTCTCCGAGACCGCCGATGGGTATGACGCGCAGTTTTTTCTTTTTACTCAAAATTCCTCCTTCACGAAGATACCGGAGGATCCGCCGGGCCCCGCGCCGCGCTTTCCCGCGGCGCCGTTCCGGGATTCACTCAATGTCGATATCTTCGTTCTGTTCTGAAAACACTTTCGAGATGTACTCGATCTCCGATTCGTCGGTCACGGGGTCCATAACGTAGTCTCCGCCGTCCTCGGTCATGCGGAAGATCACGCACTCTCCGTCTTCGCCTTCCTCGGCGGCCAGCAGATACTCGACGCCCGCGATGCGCGTGGTGTCCACGATGTAAAACGTGACCTCGTTTCCCTCTTCGTCCGTCAGGACGATCGGCTCAAATCCTTCCATGACTCTCTCCTTCGGGCTGTGCCGCCCCGGGCAGCGTTCCGTTCTCTCCCGCCGCGGCCTGCTGCGACGCCAGATAATCCTCGAGGATGACCTCCGCCGCCACCATGTCGATCAGCATCTTCCGCTTCTCCGCCGGGACGCCCGCGGCTTTCATCCGCTCGTCGGCCTCGACGCTCGACAGCCGCTCGTCGTGCAGGCACACGGAAAGACCGGTCCTCCGCCGGAGAAGCTCCGCAAATTCCTCCGACCTGCCGGCCCGCTCGCCCGCGCTCCCGTCCATATTTAAGGGGAGTCCCAGCACGATCATGTCGATGCCGTACTCCCCGATCAATTCTTCGATCCGAACCAGCGTCTTCCGGATCTTATTCTCCCGGTCGCGCCGGATGACTTCAATGCCCTGCACCACACGGAGTGAAGTGTCGCACACCGCCGCGCCGACCGTCTTCGCGCCGTAGTCCAAAGCCAGGATCTTCATCTGTCAGACGCTCCGATCTTCCAGTTTATGATCCACGTAGAACTTCACCAGCTCCTCCAGGAGCTCGTCTCTCTCCACGCGCATGATCAGGGAACGGGCATTCTCATAGCTGGTAATATACGTGGGATCCCCTGACATGATATAACCGACGATCTGGTTAACAGGGTTATATCCCTTCCTCGTCAAAGCCTGATAGACCTGGCGAAGGATGTCACCGACCTCCATCTGCCTGCTGCTTTCCGAGTCAAAAAACTGGGTCATAGAAATATCAGCCATAATTCAGCCTCCTTAACATATATATTATATGGACCCGAGCGCGATATGGCAAGGGTCAGGGAGCGAAAAGCCTGCGGGATTCCGCCTGTTTTCCCCACAGATCACTCACAGATCAGCCAAAGTTTTCCGTCTTCTTCCACTTCGGCGGCTTTTGCCCGGACGAGCGCGTTCACCGGGTGTTCGCCGGGCAATGCCGCGCGCACATACTCCTTCGTGTACCCCTCCGTGAATACGCCGCCGGGAGTGCGCACGACCTCCTCGCAGAGGACCTCGACCGTGCGGCCGGAAAAGCGCTCTCCGTAAGCCCTGCTGAGCTCTTCGCCGAGTGCGATCAGCTGCCGGCAGCGGTCTTTTTTCACTCTCTCGGTGAGCTGTCCGCTCATCTTCGCCGCGTTCGTTCCTTCACGGCGCGAGTAGGGAAACGCGTGGATCCGCGAGAAAGCCGCCTCGCGCACGAACGCGAGCGTCTCCGCGAACTCTTCCTCCGTCTCCTGCGGGAACCCGGCGATGATGTCCGTCGTGACGGCCGCGTCAGGGAAGAAGCGGCGGATCAGGCGGCACTTTTCCAGATACTCCGCGGTCGTATAATGCCGGTTCATCCGCGCGAGGACCGTGTCCGAGCCGCTCTGCAGGGACAGGTGGAACTGCGGGCAGAACTCCGGGACCGCGGCCAGTTCCGCGAGGAACGGCTCCGTGATCACGCCCTGCTCGAGCGAGCCGAGCCGCACGCGTTCGATACCTTCGGCCGCTGCCGCCGCGCGGACCAGGTCCGCCAGGCCTTCACGCTGTCCGGGGAGATCCTTCGCGTAGGACGACAGGTCAATGCCGTTCAGCACGAGTTCCTTCACGCCGGTCCGGGCGAGGCGCTCCGCCTCGCGGACCGCCGCCGCAAAAGGTCTGCTGCGAACGGGGCCGCGCGCGAAAGGAATGCCGCAGTAGCTGCAGAAGCGGTCGCAGCCGTCCTCGACCTTGATAAACGCCCGGCAATGCTCTCCGCTCTCGCGGATCTCCTGCTCCTCGTAGGTCCGCTCGGCGCGGATGTCCGCGCACACGGAAGTCAGCTGCCTGCGGCCGGCGGCACGGCCTGCCCCGGCTTCATCACCGATGCGTTCTCTGCCGTCCCGCTCGGCCAGGAACTCCTCCACGGCAGACGCCAGATCCGTCTTCCGGTTCGTCCCGATCAGGATATCCGCGTCGGAAAAGGCGCTCTCCTCCGCGCCGCGGGCCGCTGCCGCCTGCACCGAGCAGCCCACCGCGACCACGACCGCGTCCGGCGACTGCCTTCTGGCCTGCCGGATCATCTGGCGGGACTTGCGGTCCGCGATGTTCGTCACCGTGCAGGTGTGAATGACGTAAACGTCCGCCGGGCTGTCGAAGGGCACGGTCTCCCAGCCGGAAGCCTCCATCTGTTCTTTCATGGCTTCCAGCTCGAAGGCATTGACCTTGCAGCCGAGGTTTTTATAGGCACACTTTTTCATCGGCAGTCTCCCGGGCGGCTTGACCTTTCCCGGCACAGAATCTATGATGGAAACATAAAAGGAGGAGACACTATGTATCAGACTCCCATTCGTCTCGAGTCCGTCGAGCAGATAAAAAAATTCGTGAATACGGTAGCCGTCTATGACTGCGATTTCGACCTGGAGTCGGGCCGCTACGTCATCGACGCGAAGTCCATTATGGGCATCTTCAGCCTGGATCTGTCGCATCCGACCTCGCTCATCATCCACAGTAACGACGAGGCGGAGATCGCGAAGATCCGCGAGGATCTGGCGGAGTTTATCGGATAAATAACACCCGTTATCCTCCACCCAGCCTCATTATTCAGGGGGAATATGCCCTTTTCACTCCACCCAAATCAGTTCGGCCGTCTCCACGGCGGTCCGGACCAGTTCTTCCATGTGCTCGTCCAGCTTCGCCTCGGACTTTAGGATCGACTTCAGGGTCGGCTTCGTCACGGGGTGCTTCGCCACGAAGATCGTGCAGCAGTCTTCGTACGGGAGGATCGAAGTTTCAAACGTTCCGATCTCCTGCGACTTTTCCACGATCTCCTGCTTATCCAGTCCCACACAGGGCCGGTAGACCGGCAGCGTGCAGACCTCATTCGTGACCAGCATGCTCTGCATGGTCTGCGAGGCCACCTGGCCGATGCTCTCGCCCGTGACCAGTCCCAGACAGTCATGCTCCAGCGCGAAATGCTCCGCGATCCGCATCATATAGCGGCGCATGATGATCGTAAGCTGGTCGTGCGGACACTTCTGATAGATTTCCATCTGAACGTCGGTAAAATTCACGACGCGCAGCGGAATCGGACCCGTGTAGCGGGAAATGATCTTCGCCAGGTCCACGACCTTCTGCTTCGCGCGTTCGGAGGTGTAGGGCGGCGCATGAAAATACACCGCGTCGATCTTCACGCCGCGCTTCGCGACCATGTAGGCGGCCACCGGGCTGTCGATGCCGCCCGAGAGCAGCAGCATGGCCTTTCCGTTCGTGCCGACGGGCATGCCGCCGGGGCCGGGGATCTCGCTCGAATAGATGTTCAGTTTCTCCCGGATCTCGATGCGCAGCAGAACGTCGGGCTGATGCACGTCGACGCGGGTGTTCGGGCAGGTTTCGAGAATCTTTTCGCCGAGGAGGGCATTGATCTCCTGGGAATTGATCGCGAACTTTTTATTCGCCCGGCGGGTCTCCACCTTAAATGAGATCTCCTGTCCGGCGTAAACGTCCTTCATGTAATCGACGACGTGTGCGACCATCGAATCGACGTCCTCGACGGGATACTGGCACATCGGGCAGATCGCGGACACGCCGAAGACGCGGCGCATCGCCGCGACCGCGTCGTCATAGTCGAAGGGTCCTTCGGCCTCGACGTAGATGCGCCCCCGGGTCTTCGTCACCGTAAACGTGCCGTCGACCTCCTTCAGGACGATCCGAAGCTGACGCACGAGCGCGTCCTCGAACTGATTTCTGTTATTCCCCTTCACGCCGATCTCGGCGTACTTCGCGATAAACGCACGGTAATCCATATCAATTTCTCCGGAATTTTCTCAAAAACGGCACCAGCTCAGCCAGCTGCTCCGCGGCATACTCCGCGTCTTCCTCCGCGCTGAACGCGCCGAAGGAAAAGCGCAGCGTGCTCTCCAGCAGATCCTTCCTCAGGCCGACCGCCAGCAGCGTGCGGCTGTGCGTACGGGCCGTGTGGTTCGTCGAGCAGGCCGATCCCGAGGAGCAGTAAACGCCGCGTTCCTCGAGCGCGTGCAGAAGCACTTCCGCCCGCACGCCCTCAAAACTTACGCTGACGATGTGCGGCGCGGCCTGAGCCTCCGCCTGCCGCAGCGCGTCCTCATCGGCTCCGTCATCCCGCAGCGCGAGAACTCTCGCGAGCGGACCGTTTACCTGTGCGCCCTCGATCGGGCGCACTCCCCGCGCGAACCGGTCCCGGATCTTCCGCATGCGCTCCGCGCAGGCCTCTCCCTCCGCGTTCATGATGCGTACGGCCTCCGCAAGCCCCGCGATCCCGGGCACGTTCTCCGTTCCGGAGCGCATGCCGTTCTGCTGGCCGCCGCCCAGAATGAGCGGCTTAAAGCGGACCGGGTCCGCCACATAAAGGAAACCGACGCCCTTCGGGCCGTGGATCTTATGACCGCTCGCGCTCAGGAGGTCGATCCCCTCCTTCTTCGGACGGATCGCGTACTTCCCGAACGCCTGGATCGCGTCGACGTGGAACATGGCTTTCGGAGCCAGTTCATGCACCAGTTTCGCGATCTCCGCGACCGGCTGGACCGCTCCGATCTCGTTATTAACATACATGACCGAGACCAGGACCGTATCCGGCCGCAGTGCCTCCCGCAGAGCCTGCAGATCGACGATGCCGCAGGCGTCGACCGGGACCCTCGTCACTTCGTATCCTTCCTTCTCGAGGGCCTTCATCGGCTCCGAGACCGAGTCATGCTCGAACGGCGTCGTCACGATGCGGCGTCCCTCGTGCCGCAGCGTGCGCACCGCGGTGCCGATCGCGGTGTTGTTCGATTCCGTGCCGCCGGAGGTAAATACGATCTGCCTCGGCTCGCACTTCAGCGCGGCCGCGATCTCCTCCCGCGCCTGCTTCACGAAACGTTCCGCCTCCATCCCCTTCGTATGCATGGAGGACGGATTTCCGTAATCAGAAGCGAGGACCTTCACCATGACGTCTGTCACGGAATCGAAGGCCCTGGTCGTCGCTGCATTGTCCAGATATGCTTCTCTCACGCTCATTCACTGACCTTTCGGGCCACGATCCCGACCCACTCGCCCTGATGTGCGGTCTCGCAGATCTCGAGCATCGGGTTCGACTCGATCGCCGCCTTCACTTCCTCTTCCTTCACGTCGAGGATGCCGGAGGCGAGGAAATACGCGCCCGGCTTCATGTAGTCCGCGACCGTCTTCTGCAGTTCGATGATGACCGGCGCCAGAATGTTCGCCGTCACGATATCATACTCCGCGCCGGCCCTGTTCTTCAAGTCCGTTTCCGCGGGATCGATGAGATTTCCGCGCACGACCGTGATCCGGTCTGCCACGCCGTTTCGCTCCGCGTTCTCAGCCGCGGCTCCGACGGCCGCCTCATCCAGATCCGTCCCGAACGCGCGGTCCGCGCCGAGCGCGCAGGCAGTGATCGCGAGGATCCCGCTGCCGGTGCCCACGTCGAGCACCGCGTCGCCGGGCTTCAGGTATTTCTGCAGCGCGCGGATGCACAGCTGGGTCGTCTCATGCGATCCGGTGCCGAAAGCCGTCCCCGGATCCATGTCGAGCACGACAGCGCCCTCTTCCGCCAGCGCGAGCAGATCGCCGGAGAGGTCTTCCCAGCTGGGCTTGATCACGACGCGGTCCACCGCGAACGCGTGCCAGTAGGCCTTCCAGTTATTCTCCCAGTCGACGTTCCTCGTCTCGGAGACCGTGATGTTCCCGGTCCCGATATTACAGTACGCGCCGACGCGCGCGAGCATCTCCCGCACCTCCGCGAGCAGGGTCTGCTCGTCCGTCACGCGGGGCTCGTCCCCGCCGAGCGAGATCGTCCCGTCCCCGCGGTCTTCCGCGTAAAAAGAAACTTTCGCCAGACCGTCGTCGCCCGACAGATCCAGCGGAAGGTCCACGAACATCCCCTTCAGCTCCTCTTCGGTCAGCGGGACGTTATCTTCCAGTTCAATGCCGCAGGCGCCGAGTTCCGAAAGCTCCTCGCTCAGGATATCCTCGGCGTCTGTCGTCGTCTCGATCGTATACTTTTTCCAGTTCATCAGAGTTTAAACTTCTTCTTTCCGCGCTTCGAATGCTTCTCCGCGCTGCTGCCGGCCGCGTCTGCGGTCTCCGACTCTCCCATCGCCTCGCGGAACGCCTTCAGGGCTTCTTTCTGCTCATGCGTCAGCTTCGTCGGGACTTCCACCTGCAGTGTCACGTAGTGCGCGCCGCGCTGTTTCGGGTTCCGCACGTTCGGAACGCCCTTATCCTTCAGGCGGATCCTGGTCTCGCTCTGAGTTCCGGGCTTCACATCGTAGATCACGTCGCCGTCGACGGTGCGGATCTTCACCTCGCCGCCGAGCGCCGCGGTCGTGTAGGGAATCTTCACGGACGAGAAGATGTCCATGCCCTGACGCGCGAAGTCGCGGCTGCCGCCCACCACGGCCTCGACCAGCAGGTCGCCCCGCTCGCCGCCGTTTCTGCCGAGGTCTCCCTCGCCGCGGACGCGGACGCTCTGTCCGTCGTCGATGCCGGCGGGAATGTCAATGTCGATCCGCTTCGCCTTCTTCACGAAGCCCTGGCCGCCGCAGTCCGGGCACTTATCGCGGATGATCGTTCCTTTTCCGCGGCAGTCCGGGCAGGGGCTCACGCTCTGGACCATGCCGAACAGCGACTGCTGCTGGCGGACCACCTGTCCGTTTCCTCCGCAGGTCGGGCAGGTCTCCGGACTGGTCCCGGCCTTCGCGCCGGTGCCGCCGCAGGCGGTGCAGTTCTGCCGCTGGTTCAGCTCCAGCGTCTTATGGCAGCCGAAAACCGCCTCCTCGAAGGTCAGGCGCACCGATGCGCGCATGTCGGCGCCGCGCTGCGGACCGTTATAGTTCGCGCGCCTGCCGCCGCCGAAGCCGCTTCCGAAGATATCTCCGAAGCCTCCGAAACCGCCGCCGCCGAAGCCGCCGCCGAACATGCCGCCCAGGATATCCGAAAAGATATCCGAGAAGTCCGCGCCGGTGAAGCCTTCGAATCCGGAGCCTCCCGCTCCACCCTCGAACGCTGCATGGCCGAACTGGTCATAGCGCTTCCGCTTATCCGGATCGGACAGAACGCCGTAAGCCTCGGAAGCCTCTTTAAACTTTTCCTCAGCCTCCTTATCTCCCGGGTTCGTATCCGGATGGTACTTTTTCGCCAGCCGGCGGTATGCTCTTTTGAGGTCTTCGTCCGTGGCGTTCTTTTCTACGCCCAGTACCTCGTAATAATCTCTCTTCTGCTCTGCCATAATATCCTCCAAGCAGCGCTGTGACCGAAACCGGTCGCAGCGCCGCCTGTTAGTTTAATCCATATTCAGCGGTTCGAAAACCCCTGTTTCCGAAGGATCCCGTCAAACCGCCGTTCCGCGGTCATTACACCTGACGGAAGTCCGCGTCGATCACATCGTCGTCGCCGCCGTTTCCGCCCTGGCCGCCCTGGCCGTAACCGCCCTGCTGGCCGCCGAAGCCGCCCATGTCGGGGCCTGCGCCGTAGGTTCCGTTCATATCGGGGCCTGCGCCGTAACCCTGCTGGCCTGCCTGGCCCGCCTGCTGCTCATACATCTTCGAGAACAGCTGCTGCGCGGAGTTCATCAGTTTCTCGCGGCCCGCCTTCAGCGCGTCCAGATCGGAGTCGGACATGTGCTCGGCGTCCTCGGTGCGGGCGATGACTTCCTTCAGCGAGTCGATGTCGGCCTGGACCTGAGACTTCAGCGAAGGATCCAGCTTATCGCCGACTTCCTTCATGGACTGCTCGGTCTGGAACACGATCGAGTCCGCCTCGTTTCTGGCGTCGACAGCCTCTTTCCGCTTACGGTCCTGCGCCTCGTACTCAGCCGCTTCCTTCACGGCGCGGTCGATCTCGGCGTCGGACATGTTCGAGCCCGCGGTGATCGTGATATGCTGCTCCTTACCGGTGCCCAGATCCTTCGCGGACACGTTCACGATGCCGTTCGCGTCGATGTCGAACGTGACCTCGATCTGCGGAACGCCGCGGCGTGCGGGCGGGATGCCGTCCAGACGGAACTGGCCGAGGGACTTATTATCTCTCGCGAACTGACGCTCGCCCTGCAGGACGTTCACGTCCACAGCGGTCTGGTTATCCGCGGCGGTCGAGAAGATCTGCGACTTCTTCGTCGGGATCGTGGTGTTCCGCTCGATCAGTCTGGTCGCGATGCCGCCCATGGTCTCGATGGACAGCGACAGCGGGGTGACATCCAGCAGAAGGATGTCGCCTGCGCCGGCGTCGCCCGCGAGCTTTCCGCCCTGGATCGAAGCGCCGATCGCCACGCACTCATCCGGGTTCAGGTTCTTCGAAGGCTCCTGGCCGGTCAGCTGCTTCACCTTCTCCTGAACAGCGGGGATACGGGTCGAACCGCCAACCAGAAGGACCTTGCCCAGGTCCGCGTTCGTCAGTCCGGCGTCACGCATCGCGTTCTGCACCGGGATGACGGAGCGCTCGATCAGGTCGTGCGTCAGCTCCTCGAACTTCGCTCTCGTGAGCGTGATGTCCAGGTGCTTCGGGCCGGTGCTCGTAGCGGTGATGAACGGCAGGTTAATGTTCGTGGTCGTGGAGCTCGACAGCTCCTTCTTCGCCTTCTCAGCCGCCTCTTTCAGACGCTGCATGGCCATGCTGTCGCCCGACAGGTCCACGCCTTCCGCGCGCTTAAACTCAGCCAGCAGGTACTGAATGATCTTATTATCGAAGTCGTCGCCGCCCAGGCGGGTGTCGCCGTTCGTCGCCAGAACTTCGATGACGCCGTCGCCGATATCGATGATCGAGACATCGAAGGTGCCGCCGCCGAGGTCGTAGACCATGATCTTCTGCTCGGCTTCGTTATCCAGACCGTAGGCCAGCGCAGCCGCGGTCGGCTCGTTGATGATACGCTTCACGTCGAGGCCCGCGATCTTGCCGGCGTCCTTCGTCGCCTGGCGCTGCGCGTCATTGAAATACGCGGGGACGGTGATGACCGCCTCGGTCACCTTCTCGCCCAGATAGCTCTCGGCGTCCGCTTTCAGCTTCTGCAGGATCATCGCGCTGATCATCTGAGGGGAGTAATTCTTCCCGTCGATGTTCACGCTGAAGTTCGTTCCCATCTCTCTCTTAATGGAAGAGATGGTGCGGTCCGCGTTCGTGACCGCCTGACGCTTCGCCGGGTCGCCGACCAGGCGCTCGCCGTCTTTCGCAAATGCCACGACCGAGGGGGTCGTTCTCACACCCTCCGCGTTCGCGATAACGGTAGGCTTACCGCCTTCCATGACCGCCACGCACGAGTTCGTCGTTCCCAGGTCAATGCCAATGATCTTTCCCATGATATTTCCTCCTAAAATGATCGATTATTTGTCTGACTGCCATGCAGTCCTCTTTACGCTTTTACCTTCACCATCGAGTAGCGGATCACGGTGTCGCGGAGCATGTATCCTTTCTGGAACTCCTCGACCACGGTCCCGGACTCCGCGTCGGACTCGGTGTCCTGCATCACGGCGTTATGGAAGTTCGGGTCGAACGGCTGTCCCACCGCCTCGATCGGGGTGACGCCCAGGTTCTCGAGCAGGTCCGTAAACTGCTTATAGACCTTATCCATGCCCTCGGCGAACGCCGTCGTCTCTTCCTCCGGCCTCATCGTGATGCCGCGCTCGAAATTATCGATGACCGGCAGGAGCTTCTCCGCCACGCTGCGCACGCCCATGTCGTACATCTGGGACTTTTCCTTCTCCGTGCGCTTCCGGAAATTCTCGAACTCGGCCAGGTTCCGTTTCAGCCGGTCCTGAAGGACCTCGATCTGCTCGTCTTTCTTATCCTTCTTTTCTTTCTTACGCTTGAAAAAAGGATTTTTCGAGGCGGGCTCTTCACCGTCCGGCTCTTCCGTTCCCGCGGGTCCGTCCTCGACCGGCTCCTCCCCGGCGGGCTCCCGCTCCGCCGCCTCGTCTCCGGCAGTCTCCGCGCTCTCCGCTGCTTCGGCGGCCTCAGCCTCTTCCGCCGCGCGCTCCGCGGTCTCTTCGATCTCCTCTTCGGCGATCTTCTTTTCGTTTTCCGTCATGATCACTCACGCTCCTGTATATTCTCTTCCGCAGCGACTTCCTGACCTCTTCCGATCACGTTCAGCTGCGCCATGACCGTCTGCAATGTTCCCACGACCTTCTCGTAATCCATCCGCTTCGGGCCTACGATGCCGATCTTTCCCTTCAGACCGTTCGCGAGCTCGTAAGTCGTGGTGACCACGCTGCAGTCTTTCATGCTTTCCATAGGCGCCTCGTCCCCGATATAGATCCGGATGCCGTCCGGCAGGTCCGCGCCTTCATAACCCTCGGCCAGGAACTGCGCCATCTTTTCCTTATCCTCGAACGCGCCGATGATCTTTCCCGCGTTATCCGCGTCGGCCAGTTCCGGATATCGGAAGATATTCGTGGCGCCGCTCGTATAGACCTTCACCTCGTCGTCCCGGCGGAGCGCCTCGCCCAGCGCCTCGACGACTTTCGCGACGACCCAGCGGTGCGGGCCCGCCTGGTCGTTCATGCTGTTCACATCCGCCAGGCTGATCTCGTCCAGGGTCTTCCCGGCGAGGCAGTTATTAAGAAGAAGGTTCAGCGAGAGGATCTCCTCGTCCGAGAGCACGTAGTCCGAGTCGAAAAACGTGTTCCGGACAATGTCTCCCTCCACCACAGCGACCAGCAGAAGCTTAAAGTTATCCACGCGGGACAGCTGTAAAAACTTCAGCTTATTCGCGTTTACGCGGGGGGCCGAGGCCATCGCCGCATAGTTCGTGTTCGCCGCGACGACCTTCACCAGCTGCTCGAGCATGAGCTCCACGCGGTCGACCCGCTTCAGCAGGAAGTCCTGCGTGACCAGCTCGTTCTTCTCCGGCTGCGGGATCATCTCGAGCTCTTCCGGACTCATGAGCTTCTCGACGTACATCCGGTACGCGAGATCCGTCGGGACGCGTCCCGCGGAAGTGTGCGGGCTCATGATCAGGCCCATCTCCTCGAGATCCGCCATCTCGTTCCGGATCGTGGCCGAACTGACGTTCAGGTCGGTATCCTTCGAGATCGTGCGCGAGCCCACGGGCTCACCGGTCTTCTGGTAATTCTTAATGATGGCCTCTATGATCTTCGCTTTTCTCTCAGTCAGTTCCATAAAACCCTCATTCGCTGTTAGCACTAATCTCCTTTGAGTGCTAACAATCTTTCTGACCATAATTTACCCCCCTCCGGACCCAATGTCAAGACATTTTGCAACAATTTCCGGATGCATTTTTATGCATGTTTACGGGGGTTCCGGCGCCCCTGTCAGCGTTTCGGTGCGGCCCCTCGAAAGGGTTCACGGATAGACAATGAAGCGTTTTTGTATTACACTCTGAAGAGGGACGAAACGTCTCCGAATAGTACCGAAACACTGGAGTTAAGATCATGAGAGACCCCGAAGTCGATATCTACGACGAGCTCTTTGACGATTACTATAATAATGATTACGGCGCGATAAACGCGATTCCCGTCCCCGGGGACAACATGCTGCAGATCTCCGAGCTGGTGAAGACCTACGGTTCCTTCATCCAGCCCTACCGGAACGCGATGGCGCTCGTGAAGGTCTGGCTCGAGAACCTGAAGCGGGAGTTCGAGGACAAGTACCGCCACAATCCCATCCACAGCATCAGCAACCGCATTAAGACGCTCTCGAGCATCGCGGAGAAACTCGACCGGCGGCATATTAAGCCCACGTTCGAAAACGCGCGGAACCACCTGACCGACATTGCCGGGCTGCGTGTGACCTGCTATTACATCCAGGACGTCTACGCGGTCGCGGATGCGATGAAAAAGCAGCACGGGACCATTTTGATAAAGGAAACGGATTATATTAAAAATCCGAAGCCGAACGGCTACCGCACTTATCAGATGGTCATCGGTGTGGCGCTGTATAATGCCGGCGAGTACTACCCCGTCGAGATCCAGGTGCGCACGCTCGCGATGGACTTCTGGGCCAGCATGGAGCACCAGCTGGTCTATAAGCACGACGGTGAGAATAAGGAAGAGATGTCCGCGCAGCTGAAGGAGGATGCGGACGATCTGTTCGACATGGAGGTACGCCTGTCGAAGCTGTACGACGGCGCGCCGGTCGAAAAGGAAGAACGCCCTGACGGCATCTGAGGCAGCCGCCGGCGCACGGCGGCCGGTCTTCCCAAATGATAAAAGACCCGGTCCGGTACGAAACCGGATCGGGCCTTTTTCTGTTTACTTCATGGCGGAACCGATCGTTCAGGATTCCGCGCCTCCCTCATCGGCGGGCGGTTCGGGCTGAGGCTCCTCCGCAGGTTCGGACGAAGGCTCTTCCGCAGGCTCTTCCGCGGGTTCCGTCGGAGTCTCCACGTGATCCACGATCTGGATCGTCACGGAAGCCTGCGTCGTCAGATCCTGCTCGGAAGTGCAGGTCGCCACGATCTGAGTCGCCTGCTCGTCCGCGCCGACATGAAGCTGGCCGTCATACAGGCTGATCGTCGTCTCGGGCGAAGTCTGGCCGGTGATGACCCACTTCACGGAGGGCACCAGGACATTGCCCTGCGTCTCGTGAAGAAGAACGATGTCGCCGCCGCGTTCGCAGACGAACTCGCCGGTGGACGAACCGATCGCAATGCCGGTGATCGCGAGCGAACTCGGATCCACACCGCCGTAGCTGACTACCGGAATACCGTCATACACGATATCAAACAGCGCCGCGGCTTTCTCCAGAGGGAGGTTGATGCAGCCGTGCGAGCCGTCCGTGTAATAGATATGTCCTCCGAAAGCCGAACGCCAGTATCCGTCATGGAAGCCCACGCCGCCCCAGGTCACGCGCATCCAGTAATGAGCCAGAGTCTCATACTCTCTGCTTCCGTCCGCCTGAATGTCGCCGCGCATGATATGCTCGCGCTCTTTATTAATAATGAAGTACACACCGCGCGGGGTCTCTCTGTGCTTGCTGACGTCTCCGGTCACGCAGCTCGAACTCCAGACCAGGTCTCCGTCGATATAGCAGTACGCGGTCTGCGCGCTCATATCGAGTTCGATATAGGAATCACCGATGTCCTCGTTCGGGCCGTTATGCGCCCAGCCCTGCTGCGTGAAGATCGTATCGGTGGGAATGGTAACTTCCTGCTGTCCGCTCTGCAGAGCCTCCATCACGGCTGCCACAGTCGCGTCACCGTCCATCTCCCATCCGTAGGTGCCGCCGCTGATCTCGATCTCGCCTCCGGAGTGCGTCGTGAACGTCCGGGTAGAGCCGATCGTGTCATAGCGGTCTTCCATATCATAGATGTACTGGTTCAGCGCTTCCTGATTGAAGGTGACGTTATAGGCGCTGTCGTAGCTCAGGCACTGCGAGAGCACGTCGCCGCCGATGATCTCGGTGGTGTCCGCGCCCATGTCCACGGTGATGGTCGTGGCGAGATAGCTGGTCAGGTGATTCCTCAGAGTCACGATCTCGGACCTCGGCTCCCGCAGCAGCGGAG
>JAEEGL016885312.1_pt1 | contig 14693 bp, 13 predicted proteins | sample 9134231 | NCBI WGS metagenome assembly JAEEGL01 (sample SAMN16246548, study PRJNA631951) | gut metagenome | biome: gut microbiome; feature: rumen; material: fiber-attached | host: Bos | place: Iran: Karaj | collected 2018-10 | reverse complement strand
GCTGTCATTTGCGCTTCGGACGCTTCAGTGTACAGCCGGGATCGTCGTCACGGCAAGCCACAATCCTCCTGAGTATAACGGATACAAGGTTTACTGGGGAGACGGTGCGCAGATCACATCTCCGAGGGATACCGATATAATCTCCGAGGTTGCTGCGGTTACCAACTACAATGATGTTAAGACAATGAGCAAGGAAGAGGCTATAGCCGATCACCTGTACAACGTTATCGGCAAGGAGATCGATGATAAATACATGGCCGAACTCAAGAAGCAGATCATTCATCCCGAGATCATCAAGGCTGTTGCCGATTCGATAAAGATCGTTTACACACCGTTCCACGGAACGGGTAATATACCTGTAAGAAGGATACTTTCCGAACTCGGATTCAAAAACGTGTATGTTGTTCCCGAGCAGGAACTTCCCGATCCCGAGTTTACGACGCTTGAGTATCCCAATCCTGAAGATCCGAAGGCATTTACGCTTGCGCTCAAGCTCGCAAAGGAAAAAGATGCCGACATAGTTTTAGCGACGGATCCCGATGCGGACAGACTCGGAATATACGCAAAAGACAAGGTAACGGGCGAATACATTCCGTTTACCGGAAACATGTCGGGAATGCTCATCGCAGAGTATATACTTCGGGAAAAGAAGGCAGCGGGCACTCTTCCTGCTAACGCAGCGCTTATCAAGACGATAGTTACGACAAACCTTGCCGATGCGATAACAAAGGCATACAACGTTAAGCTTATCGAAGTGCTTACCGGATTCAAGTATATTGGTGAGCAGATCAAGTATTTCGAGCAGAATCACGACTATGAGTATGTGTTCGGACTTGAAGAGAGTTACGGATGCCTTGCCGGAACTCATGCAAGGGACAAGGATGCCGTCGTTGCGGTAATGTGCCTGTGTGAAGTTGCCGCATGGTGCAAGTATAACGATATCACCGTATGGGATCAGATGCAGAAGATCTACAGCCGGTTCGGATACTACATGGAAGGCATACATACGATCACGCTTAAAGGTATTGACGGGGCACAGCAGATAAAAGACATGATGGACAGACTCCGCAGTAACCCGCCCAAAGAGTTTGACGGCCTGAAAGTATTAAAATTCAGGGATTACACGAAAGATACGGTCACGGACCTTGCAACCGGAGAAGTTACTCCGACGGGTCTTCCGAACTCAAACGTACTATACTTTGAGATCGAAAACGACAGCTGGTGCTGTGCAAGACCCTCGGGTACCGAGCCGAAGATCAAGTTCTACATGGGAATTAAGGGAAATGATCTTGAAGATGCGAACAAAAAGCTTGAAAGCTTTAAAAATGCGGTAGTTGCTGCACTGGAAGGATAAGCATGCCTTTAGTGTCAAGATTACTCGAAAACAGGATCATTAGGGCGGCGATCATCATAGTACTTGCAATGCTCGCCGCTGTTTCCGTATTTCAGGGTTCCCGCAATGCGCTTGAATTCTCGCAGGATTTCCAGTGGGATGCGGCGAAGGCACTTTGCATGAGACTGGACCCTTACGAGCTGTCACAGTCCCCGCAGAGGGCGCTTGAGTATCCGGAGCTTAAAGAGTTCTACAGCATGTTCACGGATAAAGGGCTCGCCCAGAAGATGGAAGCCAACCAGTTTCCCTCGCTTCTGGCTCTTTTGGCACCTATGACGCTTCTTGCGCCGGTGGCGGCCAAAACCGTGTGGCTGCTTTTAAACCTTGCCTTTACGGCGGGCATAGTATTCCTGCTGAGGCGTACGTTCCTTGAGAAGTTAAGTGATTTCGGTTTTGCCTTTACGGTACTTTTAATGCTTGCGGGTACGCCGTACAGAAACCAGATCGGAGTCGGGCAGCATACGCTGTTTGCTTTTTTCTTTTTTCTGCTGGCGGTATACATAGAAAAGATCAACACGCGGAAACATACGGGCCCTGTTATCGTTCTTATAGCGGCATGCCTTTTTGTATCGTACTTCAAGTACACGCTTACTGCACCGCTTGCCCTGTATTTCGTGTATAAAAAGCGATATAAGGAACTCGCGCTGTCAGTTGCAGGACATGTGATACTTACGGAAGTTGCCGCATTATGGCTTGGCAAAAGCTTTTTGTATATGATAACTGCGCCTCTTAAGGTTGCTTCGGCGCTTACATCCGAAGGAGGGATAGACTTCGGGGTCCTTATCGGAGGGGTAGCCGCGTTTGTTGTTGCTTTTGTATTTGCTGCAGATCTGTCCGTGATAACGTATCTTACGCCCTGGCGCAAGGACTACATCCTGTTTCCGATGCTGATACTGTGGTCGCTCATACTTACATACCACAGGACTTACGATTTTTTCGTATTGTCGGTCGTGCCTATGTTGTTTTGTGACGATTTCGTAGCGGATCTTGGTGAAAAATGCAGGACATTTATGAGAACCTGGTATGCGGTGCTCATAGCGGAAGTGTATTTTGTACTGCGGCTGTTCGGGGAGAGTACGGCATCTCTTATAGGGACAGGGATAATATATTACGGATTTACGATAGCCGTGACATGGCTTACGATAAAAATAGTGAGGAACAGGAATAATGTCTGAAGAAACAGTGACCAAAGAAGAAAAACGCAAAGCCCTGATCGCACAGATACTTAAGTTCGGCGTGGTCGGGGGAACTTCGTTTGTGATAGATTTTATCATAACGCTCATCGTATCCAAGCTTTGCCGGACGGCAGGGATGGATGTGGCGACTGCTGCTACCGTAGGAAGCGTATTCGGTTTTTGTATCTCTCTCGTATACAACTACTTAATGAGCATGAAGTTTGTATTCGAACGCAGGGATGATATGAACCGGGGCAAGGAGTTTATGATCTTTCTCCTTTTGTCGCTTGTCGGTATGGGTATCAATTCGGCGATCATGTATTCAGGAGTATGGCTTGCGGAAAAGTCTCTGCCGGACCTTACAAGAGAGTATCCGTCATACATTACCGCCGCGGTCAAGATGTTCGCTACCGGAGTGGTTATGGTATATAACTTTATTTCAAGGAAAATGACTCTTGAAAAGAAATGAGGAGATTATGAAAAAACTGATAATGGTTATCGCAGTGATCGCGACAGCTGTCATGATAACAGGCGCTGTCTGCGGCTGTAAAACGGAGGCCGTAAGCGTACAGGAAGCAGAACCTGCAGTGCAGGAACCTGAGGGTACAAGCGGCGATACAAAAGAGAATACGACAGAGAATGCGGCGGGTGAAGGGCAGCTGGCTGATGATGGTACGCAGGGCGGTTCGGAAGGCCTCGGAGACACATTTTCGGGAGAGACACAATCCCCCAAAGAAGGCTCCGATATGAGTTCTGATGAGACGGAAGAGCCTGTTACACCGAGTAAAGACGTGGATCTTATATTTTTCATGGGCCAGTCAAATATGTCGGGCGCAGCCGGGGACGCAAAACTTGCACCGTATGTTTCGGAAGACGCAGGCATGGAATTTCGCGCCGTATCCGATCCGACAACGCTTTATCCGATAACCGAGCCTTTCGGTATCAATGAGAACAATCCTTCGGGGCTGCACGAGTATCCCGGAGCCAAGAAAGGATCGCTCGTTTCGGCGTTTGTAAACGAATATTACAAGGAGACGGGCCGCAGGGTCATTGCCGTATCGGTATCGATGGGTGCGACGGATATGAATACATGGACATCCCAGGGAGTAATGGATGATGTCAAGAACAGATTTGACACTTCCGTATCGTACCTTAAGAATAACGGATATAAGATATGGCATATATATGCCGTATGGCTTCACGGAGAGTCGGATGCGATAGGCGGTACGGATCCCGAGGTTTACCGCACGCAGCTTGACAATGTGATGAGGCCGCTGTTTATCGGAGGGCTTCAGAAAGTATTTATCATCGTACCGGGAAGGACTATCGATTATAAGGATATATTCGTCAAGATAATCGATATGGAGAAGAAAATATGCTACGAGAGCGGCTATTATGCACTTGCGACGACGGTGCTGACAAAAGTGAGCACGGAGTATATGACTGACCAGTATCATTATAACCAGCACGTTCTCAACCTGGTGGGTACGGAAGCTGCAAAAGCAGCCGCTTTTTACCAGAAACACGGGGTTGAAAAGATCGTATACGATTACCGGGAAGGCAAATATGTGATCCCTGACGGAGTTGAAGAAGATTCCCAGGAAAAGGATGAACCGATCCCGCTCGCAGACATAAACATAAACGAACGTTATTAAGGAGGTACAGGGCATGCAAACTGACAGGATACTGTTGTTTATTCCCGCATACAACTGCGAAAAGCAGATAGTACGCGTACTTGACCAGCTGAATCCGGCAATAATGGCATTTATCAGTAAAGTTATTGTCGTAAACAACAGAAGTACGGATAATACCGAGAGCGCGGTCACGGATTATATGCATGCACATGCAAATATGCCGATAACCCTGCTCAGAAACAGGGAGAATTACGGACTTGGCGGCTCACACAAGGTCGCCTTCCGATATGCGATAGAGCACGGATATGACTATGTCATGGTGCTTCATGGTGACGACCAGGGTTGTATAGATGACTTCCTGCCGGTACTTGCAAAGGGATATTACAGAAAACATGACTGTATCCTCGGTGCGAGGTTCATGCCGGGCTCAAAGCTTGAAGGATATTCGCTGTTTAGGACTTTTGGGAACATTGTATACAATTTCCTGTTCGCATTTGTAACCGGAAAGAGGATATACGATCTCGGTTCGGGTCTTAACTTATATTCGGTCGATATGCTCAAAGACGGATTTTATGAGAAATTCCCGGATAACCTTATGTTTAACTATCTTATGATACTTGCGAGCGAGTATTACGGACATGATATCAAATTTTACCCGGTCAGCTGGAGAGAGGATGATCAGGTTTCAAATGTCAAAATGTTCGACCAGGCGACGAAAGTACTTAAGATGCTGAAGGGCTACTATGACGATCCTTCGGTGATCACATCCGAATACAGAGATAAGCCTGTGGATTCATACGAGGCCGATACTATATGAAAACAGTGATCGGTGCGGCAATACTTATAGTGTTTTTATGCGTGCATCTGATCAAAATGATGAGAATGTACCTGATCGTTCTTGACAGGAAGGTCTCATTCGACAGGTTTGTTCCCGCGTACCTTAGAACAACACTTATAAATCTGCTCATACCATACAAGCTTGGCGAGATATATCGTGTGGGAGTATTTTACAGGATATCCGGCGGATTCAAGACAGGGTTTTTCTCGGTGCTTATAGACAGATTTTTTGATACGCTTGCGCTCATACTAATACTTTTGCCGTATCAGCTGTTCATTTCGGGAACCGTCACGGTGCCGACGGTAATGTTGACTGTGTTTGTAATAGTCGTTCTTATGACTTACAGGGTATTTCCGCCGTCATACGAGTTCTTAAACAGGTATATCATCACGTCACGCGAGTCAAAAAGGTCGATGATGGCGCTTTCTGCCCTTGAAAGTGTTAACGGCTGGTATTTGTATGTCCGTGACCTTGTTAAGGGAAGATACGGGATATTGCTTCTTTTTTCACTCGCAGCATGGATACTTGAGATCACGGTGCTGGCGGGATTTTCGAAAATATGCGGCAAAAGCTTTACGGTTTCTGACTTCGGAGTATACATTGAGTCGATAGTATCGGGAAACAATTATGATACGAAAATAAAGTATACCATTGCATCGGCTGCGGTCGTTGCGCTCCTTACAGTTGTGTTTACCGTAAGATACCTTATAACGGAGCATCGCAAAAAGAAGACAGGGGATAATGCCCAATGACAAGAAACGTAGTTATCGTTTATGACGATTCAAGAAAACCGGCAAAAGATATAGCCAAGATAACCGGAAATAAGAGCTTCGGACAGACGATCTACAAAAGGCAGACGCTGAGAGAAAGAGTAGAAGCTGCGTTTACCGGTATGCCCGGGGTGGCGGGCTTTTTTGATGCAGGATCGAAGGAACTTGCATTAATTAAAGATACACCTGTTATCCTATACTACTCGGACTTCGGGATAGCTAAAATAAAGGATTTGGAGACAATTGTATACAAGGCGGGGTATGCGCATGAGAATTATAAAATAACACAGGCAAATAGAATAGCGTGCGTTATCTATAAAGACACAAACGCTTATTTTTCGGCACATAGAGCAGATCAGGAATTGTATACAGAGATAATAAGCGATGCTTTTACGGATCTTTCCGAAACGGGCAATTTCAGATCGTTCATAACCGGAGGATTTGATGCGAGGTTTTTCAATTCCCTGACAGGAGATGAGCACTCGGTCGTAAAATCATCCGAAAAGAAGGATAAGATCAAGGCTGAGTACAGCTTTTACGGCCTTCTTCCAGACGATATGAAGCAGTGGTTCGTACGGCCTTTTGATTACAGGGAGGATGGCAGCGGCGCCAGTTACAGGATGCAACGCTATCACATGACCGATCTGGCCATAAGATATGTACACGGCTCTATATCGCAGGACGAATTCAGGGATATCTTAAAGCATATTTTCTATTTCCTCGGGCACAGAAAGAGTGTTTCGGTAACTCAGATGGAGTACGAGGCGATGGCAAAAAAGATGTATGTCACCAAAGTATATGACAGGGTTAAGCAGCTAAAGGCCATGGAAGGATATGACAGGCTTGCTGCGCTTATTGCGGCGCTTACTGATCATAACGATATTGACGGGATCGTTAACAGATACGTCAATATGTATGAATCGATGAGAAGCCGCATGGCTTTTGAGCATGTAAAGTGCGTAAGCCACGGCGATATGTGCTTTTCGAACATCTTATACTCGAATCCGGATTCCTTTCTGATACTCATCGACCCTAAGGGTGCAATGACGGAAGAGGAGCTTTACTGCGACCCGTATTACGATATAGCGAAGCTGTCGCATTCGATATGCGGGCATTATGATTTTTTCAACAGCGATCTTTATGAGATAACGATAGACGAAAACATGAAGGCGAGAGTTAAGGTGGATGCCGATAACAGGCAGTTTGTTGAGATGTTTAAGGAAAATCTCGCCGAAGCCGGCCTTGATCTTAAGCTGATAAGGCTCTATGAGGCCTCGCTGTTTTTATCCATGCTGCCGCTTCATATGGACAGACCGAAGAAGGTATTCGGTTTTGTCATGAATGCGCTGGCAATACTTGACAGTCTGGAGAACTAAAATGTACGAAGATCTTACTTTTGTGTTTGATGTGGACGGAACGCTCTGTCCGGTAAAAAAAGAAGACGAGAGGTATGAGGACATCGTCCCTTATCCCGAAATGGTAGAGAAGATCCGTGAATACAAGGCCGGAGGAGCGAAGATCATACTCCTTACGAGCAGAAACATGAATTCCTACAACGGCAACATCGGCCTGATCAATGCCAAAACAGCCAAGATACTGCTGAACTGGCTTGATAAATGGGAGATCCCCTATGACGAGATCATATATGGGAAGCCCTGGCCGGGACATCACGGATTCTACGTGGATGACAGAACGGTAAGACCCTCGGAATTCCTGACAAAAACAGTGCCCGAGCTTGACGAGATAGTAAGGAGAGACAGATGCAAATAGTCATAACGATGGCGGGGCTTGGCACGAGGTTTAGAAAGGCAGGATATAAGGTCCCGAAATATGAGATCCCTGTCCACGGCAGGACACTGTTTGCGTGGTCGATGGAGAGCCTTAAAGGGTTTTCTTCGCCGGATAACGATCATTACTTCATCGTGCGCCGCGCAGATAATGCCGCATCGTTTATAGAGGAAGAATGGAAAAAGGTTGCAGGAGCCGGCAGGATACACGTGATAGAGCTTGATGAGATGACTGACGGGCAGGCCACGACCGCAATGCTGGCAGCTCCTTATTGGAAAAAGGATGATGAGCTCCTTATATACAACATAGATACGTACGTCGAAGCAGGCGGCATGAAGAGTTCGGATATCGAAGGAGACGGATTCATCCCGTGCTTTGTGGCGCCGGGCGATCACTGGAGCTTTGTTGCTATCGATGAAAACGGTGACGCGACAGCTGTCAGGGAAAAAGAGCGTATTTCCGACAACTGTACGCTCGGAGCTTATTATTTCAGGACATGCGCCCTTTATGAGCAAATGTACGGTGAGTATTACGGGGACGGCTCAAATATGGAAAAAGGCGAGAAATATGTTGCGCCTCTTTATAACCACATGATATCGCAGGGAATGAAGGTCAGGATCAGTCTTGTGGACAAAAAGTGTGTGCATGTTCTCGGCACTCCCGAAGAACTGGAAGTTTTTGCAAAAGAGGATATATGAGGAACTATTTCAAAAGAGGCATAAGCTACTTAAAGCGCAACGGGTTGGCAAAAACTTTCGATAAGGCATACGAGAGACTGAGCCGCGACGCGGATGAGGCCGGCTACATCCCGGTACATGCCGATGAGGAAACGCTTGCACGGCAGAGAAGTCACAGGTTTGATAATCCGTACAGATTCAGCATTCTCGTTCCGGTATACGAGACAAAACCCGAGCTTTTCCGCAAAATGCTCGAATCGGTCGGCGAGCAGACGTACGGAAACTGGGAACTTGTTATCGCGGATGCAAGCAATGACGACTCAAGGAGGAACATTGTCCGCGAATTTACCGAAGAATACAATCTTTTATGCAAAGATGAATACGGAAGTATATTCGACAAGGTCAAATATATACGTGTTGATGAAAACAGGGGTATATCCGCCAACACCAACGAGGCTCTTAACAAAGCGGGCGGTGATTACATAGGCCTTCTTGACCATGACGATGTTTTGGAAAATACGGCGCTTTTTGATATAATGAGCGCGATAGACGAAAACGAGCAAAAAGGGCGTGCCGACGAATCCATAAGAAAGGTCATGGCCGTATACTCGGATGAGGATAAGGTAAGCGAAGACGGCACAAAGTATTTTGATCTTCATAAAAAACCCGGATTCGACCCGGTACTTTTGTGCACGAACAATTATATATGCCACTTTTTTGCGGTCGATACGAATCTTGCAAAGAGCGTCGGAGGATTCCGGCCGGAGTATGACGGTGCGCAGGATCATGATTTTATAATCCGCTGTACTGAGGGACTAAAAAAAGAGCAGATACTTCATATTCCGAAGGTTCTGTATCATTGGAGAAGCACGGAGAATTCCACTTCCGAAAATCCCGATGCGAAGCTTTACGCGTATGAAGCCGGAAAGCGTGCGGTCTTAGATCACCTAAAAAGAGAGGGAGTCGGCGCCAAAGTAACTGATACAGCGCATCTCGGGTTTTTTAAGATAAAATATGACAGGCTCCATGAAAAAGTCGTAAGCATACGTACGGAGGACCTCGGGGGATCGGTCAAAACGCTTTCGGATGCGGGGGATGCCGGATTTGTTATGATCTTATCGGACACTCTTAGTCCGCTTGATAATGATTATATAGCCGATATGATGTCGGTCATGAACATAAAGCATATAGGCGCGGTTACGGGCAAGATCATAGGCCCGGACGGTAAGATCGAAAGCGCCGGATATGACATTGACAAAGACAATATAAAAACGCCGAGTTTTTCGGGTCTTAACAGCAGATTCTCGGGGTATATGCACCGGGCGGATATTGACAGGCAAACGGACGGCTTTACACCGGACTGCGTTCTTATAAGGACGGATGCGGTGAAGGAGCTTTGTCCGGAAATAGTGTTAAAGGAAGGATATGATATTTATTATCTTCCGGGGGCGGCTTTTAAAAGAAAGAAAGCATGAGAGACGTTACAGTAATCATACCGAATTACAACGGGATACAGTATTTAGGCGATTGTCTTGACAGTCTTAAGCAGCAGACGATGGAGGCGGACATCATAGTGGTTGATAACGCTTCAACGGACGGTTCCGCTGATATCGTCAGTAATTACAAGGACGTAAAGCTTATCGCCCTTTCGGATAATTTCGGATTCTGCCGGGCCGTAAACGAGGGTATTGCCGTAACAAAAACAAAATACCTGATCCTTCTTAACAACGACACTAAGGCTACACCGACATTTGTAGAGGAGCTTTACAAAGTTATAGATGCGCATCCCGACACGTTTTCGGTGGCATCGAAGATGATACAGATGAATGCGCCGGATAAGATAGACTCGGCCGGCGATCTTTACTGTGCTCTCGGATGGGCTTTTTCGCTCGGAAAAGACATGAAAAAGACAAGGTATGAGCGTGAATCTGTCATATTTTCCGCCTGCGGGGGCGCAGCGATATACAGAAAAGAATATCTTGACCAGGTTGGGTATTTTGATGAGCTGCATTTTTCCTACCTTGAGGACGTAGATGTCGGGTACAGGGCAAGGATCATGGGGTATGTTAACAGATATGCGCCAAAGGCCGTTGTATACCATGCGGGAAGCGGCACGACAGGTTCAAGATACAATCCGTTCAAAGTAAGACTGGCGGCAAGAAACAGTTGGTATGTCATATACAAGAACATGCCCGCGCTTCAGATAATCATCAATCTGCCGTTCTTTCTTATCGGCTTCGGGGTGAAAGCGCTTTTCTTTATATTCAAGGGTTACGGGCGCGAGTACCTGTCAGGCATGAAGCGCGGATACCTAATGTGTGTTGCGGGCAGAAAATACCCGTTTGACAAAAGGTTTATAGGAAATTACTGCCGGATACAGCTCGAACTGTGGCTGAATATGATAAGACGTATTACCGGCTGAGAGATATGAGGAAATTATGATCAAGGACAATCAGCGACTGATAAACCGGCTAACGCTGGTCATAGATGCATTTGTTATCGCGGCAAGCTACCTGTTCGCTTATTTTCTGAAGTTTGAGAGCGGACTGCTTTTGTATGACGAGGGCTTGAGCGTCAGAACCTACATGACGGCCCTTTATTTCCTCGTACCCGGCTATCTGATCCTGTATTCGAAGCTCGATCTTTACAACACGAGGCGGGCTTCAGGAAGAAAACGCGAACTACTAAACGTTATAAAGGCAAACACCCTCGGGGCCATCATCTTCATGGTCATCCTCTACCTGATAAACCAGCCCGATTTTTCGAGGCAGATGATCTTCATATTCTGGGGAGTCTGTATATGTCTTGAAACGGCTGTCAGAAACATGATGAGGGCGCTCATGATGTTCTGGTGGAAAAAGGGATATAACCTCAAGTACGTTCTTCTTGTCGGTTATTCGGGCTCCGCGCAAAGCTATATAAACAAGATACTGCTGAACCCGCAATGGGGATATGTCATAAGAGGAATACTCGATGACAATACAGAGAGAGGAACGGAATATAAGGGCATAAAGGTTCTCGGTACGATCGATAACCTTCCGCTCATACTTCCAGAGAACAAACTTGATGAGATAGCTATCACGCTTCCTCTCGGACAGTACGGAAGACTTAAGGAGATAGTCGGTCAGTGTGAAAAATCAGGCGTCCACACGAAGTTTATCCCTGATTACGCCGGTATCATCCCGGACAGACCGTATACTGAAGATATCCAGGGTCTTCCTGTCATAAACATACGTCATGTACCGCTGACAAACACGTTAAACAGTGTTATCAAGCGTGTCGTTGATATAGTCGGCTCGATATGTGCCATCATCATTTTCTCGCCCGTAATGATCGTATCTGCAATACTTATAAAGGCGACGAGCGAAGGTCCGGTCATTTTCGCCCAGGAGCGCGTCGGTCTTCACAATAAGCCGTTCCAGATGTACAAGTTCAGGACGATGATTGAGCAGACCGAGACCGAGGAGGCAAAAGGATGGACTACAAAGAATGACCCGAGAGTCACGAAAGTCGGCTGGTTCTTAAGAAGAACGAGTCTTGACGAACTGCCGCAGCTGTTTAATATACTGTTCGGCCAGATGTCGCTTGTAGGTCCCAGGCCCGAAAGACCCCAGTTCGTTGAAAAATTCAGGGAAGAGATACCCCGCTACATGATCAAACACCAGGTCCGTCCGGGGCTTACCGGATGGGCACAGATCAACGGACTTCGCGGGGATACTTCTATCGAGAAGAGGATCGAGCACGACCTTTATTACATAGAAAACTGGACGCTCGAATTTGATATAAAGATACTGTTTTTGACCGTATTCAGAGGTTTTATAAATAAAAATGCCTACTAACGGGCGTCCTTTAGTAACGAAAAACTATGATAGTAGATGTAATAATTCCAACATATAAGCCCGACGAAAAGCTGCTTACGATAATATCGAAACTTCGCGCGCAGACGCTCGCACCCAACCGTATCGTTCTTGTGAACACGGAGCAGAAGTATCTCGATAACCTGCTAAGAGGCAGAAGATACGATACAGCGGGCAAATACTTTGAAGTCATCAACATTTCCGCGCGCGAGTTTGACCATGGTGGGACAAGAAATGAGGGCGCCAAAGGAAGTACGGCGGATTATCTATTGTACCTTACGATGGATGCGCTGCCCGTTGATGACAAAATGATCGAAACGATGGTTGCGGCATTTTCCGACCCTAAGATCGCCGCGGTATACGCAAGACAGCTTCCGTACGAGAAAGCAACGCTCGGCGAACGATTTTCGAGGATGTATAACTATCCGGATGTATCATCGGTAAAATCGATCGATGACCTTGAAAGGCTCGGGATCAAGACATTCTTCTGCTCAAATGCATGTGCCATGTATAAAAGGGAGATATTTGAGCGTCTCGGAAGATTTCCGAAAGGGATGATCTTTAACGAGGACATGGTGTTTGCGCACACGCTTATGGAAAACGGCTATTCGATCGCGTACTGCGCCGAGGCCTGCGTTTATCATTCACATGATTATACAAACATGCAGCAGTTTCACAGAAACTTCGATCTTGCGGTATCCCAGGCGATGCATCCCGAAGTGTTCGGCGGTATTTCATCCGAATCCGAGGGAAGATCGTATGCGAAGACCGCATTCGAATATTTCAAAAAAGAGGGGAAACCGCTGTATTTTATTCCTTTCGCACTGACCTGCGCCTACAGACTTGCAGGATATAAGCTCGGCAGGAACTACGAAAAGCTTACGCACAGGCAGATACTGAAGTTTACAGGAAATAGGAATTTCTTCTACAGATACTGGAGCTGACACATATGGGTGATATAAGAGAATACTGTTCCCTTTGCGGCAAATTTACCGAAGAGACCGGGGATCTTATACAGATACCGGGCGGGATCAAAGTTTGCAGAAGCTGTCTTGACAATGCGATGAAGATGGCTGAGCAGCTGACGAGGGCCACAAAGAATTCAGACAATCTTGAACAGTTTACGGTAAACCCCGTACCGGCGGATAAAGCGGAAGAAGTTAAGGCACAAGATCCCAAAGAGAGTGAGCCGGGGGAAAAGGAACCGGAGGAGGAAGCGCCCGGAAAGGGAGGCAATGTAAGGTTTGCCGGCGGATTCGGACTTCCGAACGTGGGATTTTTGAATATGGCCGATCTTCAGAACATGATGTTCGGAACACCAGCCGCAAAGAAGAAGGACAAGGGCGAGAAAAAGAAGGCCCCGGTCATCGATATAAAGGACATCCCGCTGCCTCACAGGATCAAAGAGCTTCTTGACGAGTACGTGGTCGGGCAGGAGCAGGCTAAGAAGGTCATGTCCGTTGCCGTGTATAATCATTACAAAAGAGTTGCTTCCGAAGGTATGAAGCCCGAGGAATTCGAGGAAAGGCTCAGGGATGTCGAGATAGAAAAGTCAAATATGCTGCTTATCGGACCTACGGGATGCGGCAAGACCTATCTTGTAAAAACGCTTGCAAAGCTCCTCGATGTTCCCCTTGCGATAACGGATGCAACAAGCCTTACCGAAGCGGGCTATATAGGCGATGACATAGAAAGCGTAGTCTCAAAGCTTCTCGCGGCAGCCGACAATGATGTCGACAAGGCGGAAACGGGCATCATATTCATAGACGAGATAGACAAGATCGCCAAAAAGAAGAATTCCCATTCAAGGGACGTCTCGGGTGAGAGCGTTCAGCAGGGAATGCTCAAGATACTCGAAGGTGCTCAGGTTGAGGTCCCGGTCGGCGCTAATTCCAAAAATGCGATGGTACCGCTCGCAACGGTCGATACGAGAAACATACTGTTCATATGCGGCGGGGCTTTCCCGGACCTTGACGAGATAATAAAACAAAGACTCCGTAAACAGACATCGATAGGCTTTAATGCGGAGCTTAAGGACAGCCTTGATAAGCGAAAAGACATCCTTTCGGAAGTGACCGTGGAGGATATCAAGAAATTCGGTATGATACCGGAATTCGTCGGACGTCTTCCCGTTATATGCACGATGCAGGGGCTGACTGACGAAATGCTCGTCGACATATTAAAAGAGCCCAAGAACGCTATCATCAAACAGTACCAGAAGCTCCTGTCGATGGACGAGGTCGACCTTGTGTTTACCGAAGATGCGCTTTTGTCGATCGCAAAAAAGGCACTGGAAAAAGAAACGGGCGCACGTGCGCTACGCTCGATAATCGAGGAGATAATGCTCGATGTTATGTATGAGATACCAAAAGACGACAACATAGGAAGAGTGACGATAACAAGCGAGTATCTCGACAAAAAGGGCAGTCCCGTCATTGAGATGAGGGGATAGACCATGCCCGGTATGCCTGTTTTTGGTATAATGGTAATAAATAAACAAAACACTCATTCAGATCGGAGGTCTTATGCTGGACAGATCATTTTATGAGAAAGCGGATGAG
>JAEEGL015923922.1_pt1 | contig 14693 bp, 15 predicted proteins | sample 9134231 | NCBI WGS metagenome assembly JAEEGL01 (sample SAMN16246548, study PRJNA631951) | gut metagenome | biome: gut microbiome; feature: rumen; material: fiber-attached | host: Bos | place: Iran: Karaj | collected 2018-10 | reverse complement strand
TTGCTCTCCTTATGGTTCGGAAAGCCGCTCATGCCGCCGTATGTGCGGATATCGTCAAATCCTTCCTTCCTGCCGGTCAGTATCTTATGGGTGTAGGACTGGTGTCCCACGTCCCAGACGATCCTGTCCCGCGGGAAATCATACGCGAGAAAGGCAGCCGCGGTCAGTTCCACGGCGCCGAGACTCGAAGCGAGATGGCCGCCGTTCTGGGCGGTCACCGCTATGATCTCCTGACGGATCTCCTCACAGAGAAGGGAGATCTCCTCGTCGGTCAGGTCCCGGAGATCCGAAGGATCCCCGATCCGGTCCAAGTATTCACCCATGATACATCTCAAAGTAGCAGCCGATGGCGACGAGCACGCCGAGAATGGCTCCTGCGAAGACTTCGATCGGCTCGTGACCGATCAGCTCCTTGAGCAGCGCTTCGTCGATCTCTTCGGCGGAGAACAGCCTTTCCATAAGATCGTTGATGACTTTCGCCTGTTTGCCCGTTTCCTTGCGGACGCCGGACGCGTCGTACATGACGATCAGGGAAACGATCGCCATGCCTCCTGTCAGAGGCGAATTGAAACCCTGCGTCAGGCCCAGCATGATGGTCGCGCATACGACGAGCGCGCTGTGGGAGCTGGGCATGCCGCCGGAACCGACCATCCTCTCCCAGGACAGATGCCGGTTCATTCTCCAGTTGATGAGGGTCTTGAGCACCTGGGCGATCAGCCAGGCGATGAGTGCGGGTACAAATACGGGGTTTTCCCATATCTGCAGAAAAAAGTTCTTCATGCCGGTCAGTGATCCCTTTCAAGAAGATCTGCCGTAAGGTCTTTCAGATAACTGCGGGCGGCGTCAGGAAGCGATCCAAGGGCTTCCTCGGCCCTGTCCCTGTAATCCCGTGCAGCCTGTGCCGCTCCCTCGATGCCGAGGGCGCTGACGAACGTCGTTTTGCCGGCGAGAGCGTCTTTTCCGATGCTCTTGCCGAGAAGGGCCTCGTCGCCCACCGCGTCCAGGAGATCGTCCTGGATCTGGAACAGGAGCCCGATCGCGTCTCCGTAGGTCTCGAGGGAAGAAATCAGGTCTTCCCTGCCCGCCGTGAAAGCGGCGCAGACGAGGCTTGCGCGCAGAAGGGCGCCGGTCTTGAGCCTTTCGAGTTCCGTCAGCGTTTCCAGCGACGCAGGTTCCTTTTCGGCGAGGAGATCCATGCACTGGCCCCCTCCCATGCCGCAAACGCCGGCGCAGCGGGACAGATAGGCCGCGGCTTTCAGGAATCCCGTCCGTACGGCGGGATCTTCCGGAAGCGCGTGCAGGATGACTTCATAAGCGAGATTGCTCAGTCCGTCTCCCGCGAGGATCGCCTGGGCTTCCCCGTAGACCACGTGGTTCGTCGGCTTGCCGCGCCGCAGGACGTCGTTGTCCATGGCGGGAAGATCGTCGTGGATGAGAGAATAGCTGTGGATCATCTCGATCGCGCAGGCGAGAGGCATGACGTCTTTCTCCCGTCCTCCCAACAGTTCGCAGAGCTGTATCATGACGACGGGACGGATCCTTTTCCCGCCCGCGAGCAGGCTGTAGCCCATGGATTCGCGGATCAGTCCGGGACAGTCGAGCCCTTCGAGGATGGAACGCAGTTCCCGCTCGACGCGGCCCGCCGTCTCTCTCCATGCTGTCTCTCCGATGAGTCTCATTCTTCTTCTCCTGCATCGAAGGGAACGGCTTTCATTTCTTCCCCGTTCTGTGTCAGGATCTCGATCCTCGCGCGGGCCTGCGTCAGGTATTTCTCGCATTCGTCGGCAAGACGCACGCCTTCCTCATAGAGTTTCAGCGTGTCTTCCAGACTGCTGCTCCCCTTTTCGAGCGAAGCGATGATCTCGTCCAGACGCTTTGTCATGGATTCGTAAGATTCAGTCTTTTCCATATCTTTCCTCTGATTTATCTGTGACCTGTACTTTCAGGTTCCCTCCCGCGTAGTACAGACGGAGAGGATCTCCGACGTCCACGTCTTCGGCAGACACAAGAGGTCTTCCGTCGGGGAGGATCGCCATGGCATAGCCTCTTTCGAGGACTCTTGCGGGCGAGAATGCGCGGAGCACTTCCTTCGTGTGGACGAGCTTCTGTTCTTCCGTCCTCATGCGCGATGTCACGGAGAGATCCAGTCTGGCGCGGGAAGCGCTGATCCTGGCGATCTCCTGGACGTAGCGCGCGTCGGGCGTCAGAAGAGAGAGCACGTGCCTGCGCCGTTTGAGCTGTTCTTCCATCCTGGACACGGCCTGGTCTGCGGATACGTCGAGAGCCCTGCGCGTGTTCATGAGCACCGTCCGGAGTGCGGATGCGTCGGGAACGGCGCGTTCGGCGGCCATGGAAGGCGTCGCGGCCTGTTCGTCGGCCACGAGGTCGGTCAGCGAGAGGTTGATCTCATGTCCGACCGCGGAGATGACGGGCACTGGGCACGCCGCTACGGCTCTCGCGACTCTTTCGTCATTGAAGGCCCAGAGATCCTCCACAGATCCCCCGCCCCTGCCGATGATGACGACGTCGCAGACCGGATGCTCACTGAAATACGCGAGCGCCTTGAGCAGCTGGTCCGGTGCGTCTTCCCCCTGCACCGCGACCGGGTACAGGAGGATGCGGACCCATGGCATGCGCCTCGTGGCTACGCGGATGATATCGCGTATGGCGGCTCCGGAAGGAGACGTGATGACTCCCACGCATCCGGGCATCTGCGGGAGAGGACGCTTTCTTGCGGGATCCAGGAGTCCTTCCGAGCGCAGCCTTTCGATCGACTGGCGCAGGAGCTCCTGCCACATGCCTACGCCTTCCGCCCGGACCTGTTCCACGATGAGCTGGAACTGACCGTCCCGGGGATAGAGGCCCGCAGATCCGATCACCTGGACCTTGGCTCCGTCCCGCAGGACGGAAAGGCCTCTGGGATCCTGCGAATTGGCGAACCAGGCGCAGCTGATGCGGCTCCTGTCGTCCCGGAGCGAAAAGTAGCAGTGGCCCGAAGAATAGCGTTTGAAGTTGCTCACTTCGCCTCTCACGCGGATCCGTCTGAGGATCGGATCCGACTGGAGGCTGCGCTGGACGTAGGTATTCAGTTCTGTTACAGAGAATACCAGTTCATCCATGACGGCGGGCGGCTTCCATCGTGTTGTGCATGAGCATGGCGACGGTCATGGGGCCTACGCCGCCGGGAACGGGCGTGCGCAGAGAAGCCTTTTCATCGGCACCCTGCCCTTCGACGTCTCCTTTGAGTCCGTCGTCCGTACGGTTGATGCCCACGTCGATGACGACGCATCCGGGCTTCAGCCAGTCGCCGGGGATCATGTCGGCTTTTCCGACGGCCGCGACGAGGATGTCGGCGCTCTGCACGTAGGATCTGAGATCCTTCGTGCGGGAATGGCAGATGGTCACGGTCGCGTTCTGCGCGAGCAGCAGCATGGCCATGGGCTTGCCTACGATGTTGCTGCGGCCGACGACGACGGCGTGCTTGCCTTCGATCTCCACGTTATAGTGGGAAAGGATCCGCATGACGCCCTGAGGCGTGCAGGGAACGAAGCCTTCCTTGCCGGCGGCGAGGCGGCCGAGGTTCACCGTGTGCAGTCCGTCCACGTCCTTGTCGGGATCGATCGAGGCGAGGATCTCGGATTCATCGAGTCCGCGCGGCAGAGGGAGCTGGACCATGACGCCGTCCACTGCGGGATCCGCATTCAGACCGCGGATGATGTCCAGGAGCTCTTCCTTCGTCGTTTCGGCAGCGAGACGCATGACGCGGGATTCGATGCCGCAGGCTTTGCAGGCGCGCGCCTTGTTTCGTACGTAGATCTTGGAAGCGGGGTCTTCACCCACGAGAAGGACCGCCAGTACGGGTTTGCGTCCGCGCTCGGCTTCGAAAGCCTGAGCCTCTTCCAGTGTTTCTTCCCATACGATCTGGGAAAGTGCTTTGCCGTCCATTAACTGAGCCATATTGTCACCTCATCATAAAAATCGCGGAGCCTGCCAGAAGCTCCGCCTCACGGTTACGGATTATTCTTCTTCGGATACGGGCACTTCTTCCGCGGCAGCGCCCTTTTCCTTCAGGCAGGAGGAAAGGATGCCGTTGATGTAGGAACCCGAATCAGGCGTGGAATAGCTTTTGGCCATTTCCACGCATTCGTTGATCGTTGCCTTGTCGGGGATGTCGTCTCTCCAGAAGATCTCGAAGATGCCGAGACGCAGGATCGAAAGGTCCACTTTGGGAAGGCGGTCGATCTTCCAGCCCACCGCATAGCGGCTGATGGCCGCGTCGATCTCTTCCAGATGCTCAGCGACGCCCTTCAGGACGGAATCCATGTATTCTCCGTCGGCTTCTTCAAGAGGCAGGACCTCCATCGCGATGTCCTGCGTGCCGGACAGGTCTTCCCCGCCCGTTTCCCGGCTGTACAGGATCTGCATTGCGCAGATCCTGGAACCCTGCCGTGTTTTACGGTCCATGTCTTTACTCCAGTATCAATGCTTTTTGAGCTTTTCGGAAAGCGTGTCCACGATCTCCGAGAAACGTTCGGGCTCATCGCCCCTGAATCCGATGCACCATCCGACCGCACCCATGACGGCAAGAAGGAGCGTCCTCCAGACACCGATCGTCAGGAAAAGGATTCCGATGACGACGAACAGCGCTGTCCAAAGGACCCTTTCACGATACGGAGCATAGATCTCCCATAAGCTTTTCATGTCTGCCTCCGATTATTCTTTCGTCACAGCCTTGGAGGAGGACTTGGGAGAAATGGAATTGTCCACGAGGACGGAAGCCGTTTCGACCTTCAGTCCGGTCGTCTGCTGGATCATCTCGCACAGACCGCCCTGGACCTGACGGGTGAGTTCGGGAATGTTTACGCCCTGGTTCACGGCCATCTTCACGGATACGTCCAGCGTACCCTGCTCGAGCGTCTTCACCCAGAGATGGGCCGTCTGCACGTCGGGATAGCTGAGCACGTACTGCTTGGCGAGCGCCTGCACGGTGGATAGCGCGATCGTTACGGAGCCGGATTCCGTCAGTCCGATGACTGCCGTATTGCTCTGGCGCTTGGGAACGTCCCTGCGGCAGGCAGAGACGAACAGCCGGAGCGCGATCAGGAAGAGAACGGCCGCGACTGCCGTGAAGATGACGGTGTTGATCCAATAACCCTGATAGGCCTTCAGGTAGAACGTGATCGTATCCACCGGCACGATGCCGTACGCATACAGGACGATAGCGCCTGCAAGCGCGAGGAGCAGCAGCACGACGAGAAAGATCAGGATCCTGTCAAATACGCGAACTTTCATAGCTTCATCCTCCGAATTGATCCAAAAACAAAGAGGCGCCACTGCCCGCATGGGCATCCCCATACGGGCACGGGTGCCGTCTGGGCCCTGTCGTCAGGGCACCGGTGTTATTCTTCCGTCTCCTCGGGAAGAGCGGGGACTTCCTGCTCCTTCTCGAACACGATGTTCTGGATGTTGACGTCGACGGTGGCGACTTCGAGTCCCGTCATCGTCTCGATGGCCTTGCTGATGCTCTTCTGCACCTCGACTGCGACTTCCTGGAGCTTGACGCCGTAGACTACGACAATGCTGGCATCCAGGCTGACTTTGCCGTCTTCCACGGAGACTTTGATGCCCTTCGTCAGGTTCTTGCGTCCGAGAAAATCAGCCAGGCCGCTGCCGCTCATGCTGGCAACACCCTTGACTTCGGAGGTCGCCAGACCGGCAATGGTCGCGATGACGTCGGAAGCGAAATTGATCGTGCCGTTATCGGTCACTTTTTGGATCTCATTGACCTTTTTGGTATCTGCCATGGTTGTTACCTCCTTTTTTTACAGTATATCAAACTTTCCGATACAATGCAATTGCCGTGATGAAAATCAGACCTTGCGGAAGTCTGATCTGTCCGTTCAGAGAACAAGGCCCGCAGGCCGGAAACCGCTGTCTCCCTGCCGCGGGTTTTGCCTATTACGGTACTCGTTTGCGCCTTATCTGTTGGCCATCCGATAGATCTCAAGGACGTCCGCCTTGGACAGTTCCCTGAAGTGACCGAGGAATTAGAGGTCTCGCTGCCGGCCGCAGCGATCGTCAGGACGACGCCTACCGGGAAGCATCTCTCGACCTTCTTGCCGAGATAGAAATCCCAGACGTCTTCGTCCGGATGTCCGAGGCCCACCGCGATGCCTTTCGCCGTTATGATATCCTTCTGTTCCGCATAACCGGCGTATATCCTTCTTTTCCGCAACCCGATTGTGCGCGGATACGGAAAAGGATATAATGGACAAAAAGGAGGCGCCTATGAAACAGCACTGGAAACCCGGAACCCTGGAATCCCCGCTGCCTGCGGTCATGGTCAGCTGCGGCCGGGGCGAAGACGCCAATATCCTGACCGTGGCCTGGACGGGCATCGTATGCTCGCACCCGGCGAAGCTGTACATCTCCGTCCGTCCCGAAAGGCATTCCCACGCCATCCTGAAAAAAGAACGGGAATTCACCGTGAACCTCACGACCCGGGAACTCGTCCGGGCCGCGGATACCTGCGGCGTCGTATCCGGCGCAAAGGTCAACAAGTTCGAGCTCTGCCGCCTGGATCCGGAACCGGGAACGACCGTATCCTGCCCCGGCATCTCCCAGAGCCCGCTGCAGATCGAATGCAGGGTCACCGACGTCATCCCGCTCGGTTCCCACGACATGTTCCTCGCGGACATCACGGGAATCAACGTGGACGAGGAGCTTCTGGACGACAAAGGATCCCTGCATCTGGAAAGGGCGGACCTCGTCTCCTATTCGCACGGGACTTACTATACGCTGGGCAAAGCTCTTGGAACTTTCGGATTCTCCGTCAGAAAGAAAAAGACGAAGAACTGATCCCCTGCGTTCTGAAAAAAAAGATCAATGAATTCGATATTCAGAATAACGAAAAAGAGGGCCGAAGCCCTCTTTTTTGATTTCCGATCCGAAGATCAGAGGATGAATTTGGGATCTTTCGCGGGCTGGGAAGCCAGTTCCGCTTTCTTCTCCTCGTATCCGGGACGGCCGAAGATCGCATAGGTCGCGTTCTTGCCTTCCTCGACGCCGGGCTGATCGAAAGCATTGATGCTCAGGAGCTCGCCGGCGACGGCGGTCTTGAATTCCCACAGATACATGAGCTGGCCCAGAGTGAAGGCGTTCACTTCGGGCAGGATGATCGTCTGATTGACCTTGCCGGCCTTGGTCAGCGCATATTCGGTGGCGCTGCACTCGGCTTTGATCAGTTCGTTCATCGTATGTCCGCAGAGGAAATTGACGTTGGGCATGTCGTCGAAGCCGCCGGGGATCTTCACTTCGGCGCGGTAGTTGTCCACCGCGAGGAAGGTGACGACCTTGTCGAAGGGGCCTTCGGCGTAGAGCTGCACCTGGCTGTGCTGATCCGTGACGCCCAGGGATTTGACGGGAGTCTGGCCCACGTGCACGACCTTCCCGCGTACGGAGAATTTCTTGCCGAGGGATTCGGCCCACAGCTGGGCATACCAGTCGGCCATGTATTTCAGGCTGTCGGCGTAAGGCATGAGCACTTCGATGTTCTTGCCCTTGGTCATGAGGAGATAGCCCAGGATGCCTGCCATCCAGCCGGGGTTCTTGCGCATGTCTTCTTCTTCTTCGCAGATCTCCTGCATATAAGCAGCGCCGGCCAGGAGGCCTTCGATGTCGATGCCGGTCACGGCAGCGGGAAGAAGACCCACGGGAGAAAGCTCGGAGAAACGGCCGCCCACGCCGTCGGGGATGACGAAGGTCTTGAGGCCGTTCTCCTTGGCAAGACGGATCAGATTGCCTTTTTTCTTATCGGTGGTCGCGATGACGTGCTTGGTCCATGCGTTGCCCAGTTTTTCCTTCAGCCAGGTCGTCAGGATGATGTACTGGCTCATGGTCTCGGACGTGCCGCCGGATTTGGTGATCACGTTGAAGCAGGTGGTTTTGGGATCGATGACGTCGAACAGCGCAGCCATGCGCTCGGGATCGACGTTGTCTTCCACGTAGAAGCGGGGACCGTTGCGCTTTTCGGCGGGAAGCTCGTTGTAGTGCAGATGGTTCAGGGCCTGCTGCACGGCGATCGGGCCGAGAGCGGAGCCGCCGATGCCCAGAACGACGAAGGTGTCAAAATTCCTGCGGATGCGGGCGGCGGTCTTCAGAATATCGTCCACCACTTTGCGCTGGCCGGTAGGAAGCTTGGTCCATCCCATCATCTGGGAGGCTTTGCCCCATTTGTGGGACAGGCTCCTGCGGGCGCGTTCCGCACGGGGCATGATCTTTGCCAGATCGGCTTCCGTGACGGCGCCTACCTGTTTTTCGAATCCGGTCTGGGCGGACGCGTCCATGTGTTCATCCATGAGATGGTTCACGTCCAGACGGATACGCATGGACTCTCTCCATGCCTGATCTTCATACTGTTTCATGGCAATCTCCTCTTTTGAGTCTCACTGGCGGAACTTGCTGTTCCTAAGCTAAATATATCGGATTCGGGCACGATTTACAAGCACCTGAATGAAATTTGGCCTTTTTCTTGTCAAAGAAAAGGGAAACTTCTATAATGATTCCAAACGGGAGCGGCCCCAAAGGGCCGGTACCGGGAAGGAGCCGGAGATGGAAGGAAAATCAAAGGAACGGAAGAACGCCGGACGATGGCGTTTTCTTGCCGTATGCCTTCCCCTGGCCGCGCTGGCGCCGCTGACCTGGCTCGCGACGAAAGCACTCTCGAGACATCCCGAATTCGTCGAAAGGTTCTATTCCAGGGGTCTCTTCCCCATCCTTTCCCAGCCTGTGAGCCTTCTGACGGGATGGCTCCCGATCTCCGCCGCCGAACTCATCCTCGTATTCGGTTCTCTGGCTCTTCTTGCATCCATCGGGATCCAGACCTACAGGATGTTCTCCAGACCCGATCCCTGGATCCGCCTTACCAAGACGGTCAGCCTTCTTCTTGCTCTGGCAGGATGCGCCTACTGTCTGTTCTATCTCCTCTGGGGATGGAACTACCACAGGCTCACCCTGGAACGCACCCTGGGACTTCCGGACACGGAAATGTCGACGGAACTGCTGGAAAAAGTCTGTTCCGAACTGATCCCCGAAGCGGCTGAATTGAGAAAGGGCCTTCCGGAAGACGAAAACGGATGCGTCGTCCTCCCCGACGACCTCGTGTCCGAGCTGACGAGGATCAATTCGAACTACATCGCGCTCTCCGAGACCTATCCGGGACTGTGGGGCCGCATGTACGCGCCTCCCAAGATCGTCGTCGGATCCCGCTTCATGAGCTGGGGCGACACGTCGGGCATCTTTATCCCCTTTACGGAGGAAGCGAACCTGAACTGCGATATGCCCGCCTTCCTGCAGCTGTCGACCGCATCTCACGAGGCGGCCCACCAGCGGGGCGTTGCCCGGGAAGACGAAGCCAATTTCATGGCTTTCCTGTCCTGCAGATCCTCCGACCGGCCCGAATTCGTTTATTCCGGGACGATGCTCGCGCTCATCTACTGCATGAACGAACTACATGACGACGATTACGACGCTTTCGCCCGCTGCTATTCGCTCTACAGCGATGCGCAGAGACGGGACCTCGCCCAGCACAACGCCTACTGGAAGGCCTTCGAAGGTCCTGTTCAGGAAGCGTCGGACACGATGAACGACAACTATCTCAAATCGAACGCGCAGCCGGAAGGGATCCGGAGCTACGACCGGGTCGTGGCTCTGGTCCTTAAATGGTACGCAGCGGAAATAAGCAGATAAAGGTTCAGATCATCTATAATCAAAGGAGAAAAAATGGATTTCCAGGAACTCTTGAACTCTTTCACCGATTCAGTCGGCAATTTCGGGCTGAAGCAGATCCTTCCCGCGGTCGCGGTGCTCGTCGCCTGCCTGCTCATCCGCAAAGGCATCCTGACACTGCTGAAAAAACAGCTCGACGCGCGTCCCCAGGGCAAGCAGATCGCCCCGATCGTGACGGCGGCCGTTTCCATCGCCCTGATCGTCCTGACGCTCATCATCGTATGCAGCATCCTGAGCATCCCCATGACGTCCCTCGTTGCTATTCTCAGCGTATTCACCCTCGCGATCTCCATGGCCGCACAGGGCGCCCTGACCAACGTCGCCGGCTGCATCACCATCCTGTACTCGAAGCCTTTCGCCGTGGGCGACTACGTGTCCATCGGCGGAACGGACGGCACCGTGACCGAGATCGGGCTGTTCTACACGAGACTGCGCACTTTCGATTCCAAGGCCGTATCCGTACCGAATTCCACGGTCGCTTCCGCCACGGTCACGGATTTCTCCACGCATCCCACCCGGCGCATGGACATCAATATCTCCGCATCCTATGACGACGACGTGGATCACGTGCTGAGGGTCCTCTCGGATTTTGCGAACTCCTGCGACAAGGTCCTCAAAGATCCTGCCCCGTTCGTAGCCGTGACCGAATACGGGAATTCCGCCATCAGCTACGTCATCCGTGTCTGGGTCAAGAGCCCCGATTATTTCGAAGTCATGTTCGGCATACAGAACAGCCTTGCAAGAGTTTTCCGTGAAAACGGTATCCAGATGACCTACGACCACGTCAACGTTCATCTGATGAAGGAGGAATAAATGATTTTAGGCGCTTTGGAAGCCGGCGGGACCAAAATGGTCTGCGCCGTAGGAAAGGAAGACGGCACGATCCTGTGCACGGAGACTTTCCCCACACTCACCCCTGAAGAAACGCTGCCTCAGCTCATCCGTTTCTTCGCCGGCAAGAACGTCGAGTCCGTCGGCATCGGGAGCTTCGGACCGGTCGATCTCGACCTGGCCTCCCCCACCTACGGTTCGATCACGACGACGCCCAAACTCGCCTGGCAGCATACCCCTATCGCGTCCCGCTTCAGGGACGCCCTCGGCGTCCCGGTCGGTTTCGACACGGACGTGAACGGTGCGGCATACGGCGAGGCCCTTCTCGGCGCGGGCCGCGGGTGTTCCAGTCTGCTCTACGTGACAGTCGGGACCGGGATCGGCGGAGGCGTCATCCTCGAGGGAAAACCGATGCACGGCATGCTCCACTGCGAGCTCGGACACATCCTTCTCCGTCCCGAAGCGGACGATCCCTCGCCGGACGGCTTCTGCCCGTTCCATAAGGGCTGCCTGGAAGGCCTGGCCAGCGGTCCGGCTCTTGAGAAACGCTGGGGCAGGCCCGGACGCGATCTCGGTCCCGATCATCCCGCATGGGATCTGGAAGCGCGTTATCTCGCGCAGATGTGCGCAGACGTCATCGTGACGCTCTCTCCGCAGAAGATCATCCTGGGAGGCGGGGTCATGCACCAGGATCAGCTTTTCCCGCTGATCCGCCGCTATACGAAGGAATACCTCAACGGCTATATCCAGACGCCGGAAGTCACCGGCGGCATGGAAGACTATATCGTATCCCCTGGACTCGGAGACAGGGCCGGTATCACCGGTGCTCTGCTCCTCGCAAAAGACGCACTGAAATGAAGGAGGCAGCATGATCATCATCCGCAACGGTCTCGTCCATGACGCTGTCAACGAGACGCCCTACAAAGCTGACATCGCCGTGGAAAACGGCAAGATCCTCGCGATCGCTCCCGATTATCCCGCTCCCGCTGATGCCGAAGTGATCGACGCTTCCGGCCTGGAAGTCTATCCGGGCTTCGTCGAAGCCCACGGCCATACGGGCCTGGACGGCTCCGGAATCGGCTATGAAGGCCAGGACTACAACGAGATGAACGACATCCTCTCTCCCCAGCTGAGAGGCATCGACGGATTCCAGCCCTTCGATCCCGCGATCACCGAAGCCCGCAACGCCGGCGTCACGACGATCTGCGTCGGCCCCGGAAGCGCGAACGTGCTCGGCGGCACTTTCACCGTCGTCAAGACGGTCGGCAAGCGTGTGGACGACATGACGCTCATCCGCGAGAACGCCATGAAGTGCGCCTTCGGCGAGAACCCCAAGCGCTGCTATCGGAATTCCGGCGACTCCACCCGCATGTCCACGGCCGGCAAGCTCCGCGAGATGCTCTTCAAGGCCAAAGAGTACGACGCGAAGATCCGGGCGGCCGGAGACGATCCTTCCAAGAAGCCTCCCTTCGACATGAAGCTCAATTCCCTGCTGCCCGTGATCCGCGGCGAGATGCCCCTGAAAGCGCATGCGCATCAGGCGGACGACATCTTCACAGCCATCCGCATCGCAAAGGAATTCGGGGTCAAGCTGACGCTCGAACACGTGACGGAAGGCCATCTGATCGCGGATGAGCTCGCCAAAGAGAACTATCCCCTCGCGGTCGGTCCCACGCTCACCCATCCCAGCAAGTTCGAACTCCGCAACAAGTCATGGACCACGCCCGGCGTCCTTCAGAAGGCCGGATGCCAGGTGTCCATCATCACGGACTCCCCCGTCATCCCGCAGGCTTACCTGCCCCTCTGTGCAGGCCTCGCGGTCAAAGCCGGAATGGATCCCTTCGGCGCGCTTCAGGCGATCACGATCAATCCTGCCCGCCATATCGGCGCTCAGGAACGCGTCGGTTCCCTTGAAGCCGGCAAGGATGCTGACATCGTCCTGACCGACGGATGCCCCTTCGAAGTGTCCACGAAGATCCATAAGGTGCTGATCGACGGCAACGTCGTTTTCGAAGGCTGACCTACAGAATAAGTAAGATGCCGGAACATCCGATGTTCCGGCATCTCTTTTTTCTTTCTGCTTTCAGTCGCAGGCCTTCAGCACGAGGCATGTCCTCGCAGGAAGATAGAGACGGACGCAGCTGCCTTTTTCTCCCGGGATGAAGGAACTGACCCTGCTGTGGTCGATCCTGTCCCAGCCGCAGTAGGCTCCGTCATCGCTCGTGAACAGGACTTCGTAATCACAGGCTTTCCCCACGGGGATCCTGTAGTCGGTCCGGCTCCCTGTCGGAGAGAAATTGAATACGAACAGGAGACCGCCGCGCTCGAAGGCGATGATCTTGTCGTCTTCGTGGATCCAGCGAAGATCGGGGTATTCCTCATCATAGATCCTGTACTCTTCCGCGGTATGGATCATGTCGCGGTCGAAACGGTAGAGGGCGGGATACTTGAGGTCTTCGTTCCTGAGAAGGCTCCATTGCCTGCGGCAGTACTTGAAACTGTTACCGTTCCCCGGTCTCGGGAAATCGATCCATTCGGGATGACCGAATTCATTGCCCATGAAGGCGAGATATCCTGTGCCGCCGGCTGCCATCGTCAAAAGACGGATCATCTTGTGGAGTGCCATCGCTCTGTCGATCACGTCCGTATGGCAGTCTTTCTGCATCTGATCATACATAGCTGCGTCTGCCAGACGGAACATGATCGTCTTGTCTCCTACGAGCGCCTGATCATGACTCTCGGCATAGGCTACGGTCGGAGCGTTGCGGAACGTGAGCTCATGCCAGATGTTCCCGAGGTTCCAGTCTTCGTCCTTCTGTTCCTTGATGAGACGGATCCAAAGGTCGGGGATTCCCATTCCGAGACGGTAGTCAAAACCGATCCCGCCGTCGGAGATGGGTTCGCACATGCCGGGCATGCCGCTCATGTCTTCGGCGATCGTCAGACTGTGAGGGTTGATCTCCTTGATCAGTTCATTCGCGAGCTGCAGGTAGGTCACGGCTTCCGTATCCGTATCCATGGTGAAATACATGGACAGATTGGAGAACGCGGTCCCCAGCCCGTGACTGTGATAAAGCATGGAAGTCACACCGTCGAAACGGAATCCGTCGAAATGGTATTCCTCCATCCAGAACTTCAGGTTGCTGAGAAGGAAATGGAGGACTTCGGGCTTGTCATAGTCGAAGAGCTTCGTCCCCCACGCGGGATGGTCCCCTTCGGGTCCGGCGTGGAAGAACTGATAGTCCGTGCCGTCGAAACGGTTGATCCCTTCCAGCGTGTTGCCCACGGAATGGGAATGCACGACGTCCAGCAGCACGCGAATGCCCATCGAATGGGCTTTGTTCACGAGGTATTTGAGATCGTTGGGATACCCGAAACGGCTGGAAGCCGCAAAGAAGCTGCTGACCTGGTATCCGAAGGATCCGTAGAAGGGATGCTCCATCACGGCCATGAGCTGGATCGTGTTGTAGCCTCCGTCCTTGACGTGCGGCAGGACGTTGTCCGCGAAATCACGATAGGTCGCGATCCTGTCTTCCTCGCTGCTCATGCCGACGTGGGCTTCGTAGATGAACGGCTTCTCTTCGCTCACAAAGCCTTCGTCCGTCCATTCGAAGGAGTTCGGATCGTCCCATACTTCGCAGCACCAGCTCTGGGTGACCCAGTCCTGCGTGACCCTCTTCGCGTACAGGGGGATGTGCTGCGTCAGGGCGTCGCCGTTCCTGACGATTGTCATGACACGGCTCCCGGTGTGCAGGACGTCTGCGGGCAGCCTTAGCTCCCAGTTCCCGTTCTCCAGACGGGTCAGAGGCGTCACCGTCCATCTCCATTCGTTGAAATCGCCCGTAAGATAGACGCAGTCGGCGGCGGGAGCCCATTCGCGGTATACCCAGCCGTCCTCGGTCCTGTGGAATCCGTACCACTGATGGGCGTTGGCGAAACCGGAAAGAGCGGAGCCGTCGGGCACGAGCTGCGTGCGTTTCTCCTCATATCTTTCCATTCGGAGCGCGATATCCTTCGCAAAAGGCTCGAGTTCCGGATGGGTCTTCAGGATCCTGTACATGGCATATCCTCCGTTC
>JAEEGL013511140.1_pt1 | contig 14693 bp, 10 predicted proteins | sample 9134231 | NCBI WGS metagenome assembly JAEEGL01 (sample SAMN16246548, study PRJNA631951) | gut metagenome | biome: gut microbiome; feature: rumen; material: fiber-attached | host: Bos | place: Iran: Karaj | collected 2018-10 | reverse complement strand
GAGCACTTCCTCATAGACCGCCGTCAGCTGCGCGGCGACTTTTTCCGGGGAATACTTTTCCCGAACCTCCGCGGCGATCCTCTCGCTGTCAAAATCCGCCCGATGCAGCATCATATGCTCCATGGCGTCCGCCAAAGCGTCTTTGTCATCGACCGGAACGAGAAGCCCGTTTTTATCAGAAACGAAATCTTCCGGGCCGCCGCAGGCCGTGGCAACCACCGGCAGTCCCGCGGCCATGGCCTCCAGATACGCCACGCCGAACGTTTCGCTCCGGGACGCAAGCACAAACGCGTCTGCGCGCTGAAAGAGCTCCGATATTTTCTCACGGGAAAGGAATCCGGCAAAGGATACCTGTCCGCCGAGGCTCAGAGCGTCCGCCCTGGCGGCGAGGTTATCCTTTTCCTCGCCGGCGCCGACGATCGTGAGCCGGGCCTCACGGCCTCTTTTCTTTAATTGAGCCATGGCCTCCAGAAGGGCCTCCATGCCTTTCCCCTTCACCAGCCGTCCGACGGATACAAAATGAAAGGGGCCTCCCTCCCTTTCCGGGACTCTGAGACAGGGAAACGTGTGAACGTCCACAATGTTGGGGATCACCTTTGCCCGGATCCCCGTGTTGGCAAGAAGGTTTTTCTGCAGAGCGCTCCCCACGGCGATCACGCACCGCGCTTTTTCATAGACCCTCTTCATCCGCTCCCGTTCCCCGTCCGGAAGATCCGGCCTGTTGATCCGGGAGGCATGCTCCGTTATCACGAACGGTATCGTATCCGATTCCGGGAGCTCGCAGAATGCCGCTCCCTTTCCAAGAAAATGGGCGTGGACGATATCCGGGGTCCATCCCGATCTCTCCAGAAAGCGAAATGCCCTTTTCAGCGCCAGAATGGACGCCTTTTCGATTAGGCCGGAGAGGAGCCTCCCGCAGGGGACCGAGGAATACACCACCGGAATACTCTCCAGGGAGTATTCATAGCACCCGGGGATGCGCAGATGGATCGGAGACCGGACATCCATGGCGATCGCTTTGACATCATGGCCGAGAGCGGCCAACGCCTTGGCCTGATCCAATTCAAAGCATCCCACTTCCCTGTGGAAGAGGCCGTCATATCCGCGGATTATCAGTAAGATCTTCATTCGGTGCGCTCCATTGCTTTGACCTTGACAAACGCTTGTACCGGACGATATTATGGTTTTGCTGCATTTCTATCTGAAATCGAGGGATGCGGTGAAAGGCGGAGATCGGATCATGGATCTTTCTCAATCCCGCTTCATGTATCTTTTGAGCGTCCGGCGCAACGAGGCTCTGTTCCCCCGGGCGGAGCCGGTGTGCTTTGGAAAAACGCTCCTTCAGCTCCCGGAACAGACGGATCTCCGCATCCTTCGGGAAGGAGATCGGGAGATCTGCGTCGTCGGACTGTGCGTCGATTCTCTCGGTGAACTCTCCCGGGACGACGTTCCAGAGGCTCTCCTCGCCGCCGGCGCGAATGGGCTGGACGCGCTGCTGGAGATCGAGGCCAGAATGGCCGGCCGATATCTGATCCTTTTTTCCGAAGGCGGCACGAGCTGGGCCGTCAACGACGCGACCGGGGCCATGCAGGTCTTTTACCATGCCGGGGAGGAGCCGTGTCTCGCCTCCCTGGACGCGCTTGTGGCCCGGACGTTATCCCTTCCGGAGGATGAAGAACACTGCCGTTACCAGGCCGGTTCCGATCACACCCAGGCCATGCCTTACAACGTCACATATTATCGGGACGTTCTCTGTCTGCTCCCCGGACACGCCCTGTCCCTCTTCAGCGGAGAAGTACGGCGATATTGGAAGCTGTCGCCGCCCGCCGGGGACACGGACGCCGTGCTGGAGAAAACGGCCAGGCAGATCGACGCCATAACCAGAGCGTATGCAGAAGCCTTTCGCCTGGTTTGCCCCATCACCGGAGGCTGGGACAGCCGGACCAATCTTTCTTTTCTGTTGAAAAACGCCGTCCAGACGGAAACCTATACCCTGTTTCATCCGGGATTCACGGAGGATACGGCGGATATCGCGATCCCCCGAGCCATGACTGCCCGGCTCCGGATCCCTCATCGGGTGATCCCAGACGCCGAAGAGGATCCTGCGTTTTTTGAAGCGGTCGCTGAGATAACCGGGCCGCACATCAGCCGCAGGAACGTGGTGCTCGCCCGTTCCTGCAGACTGGCCGCCGGGCCGGACTGCGCCATTCTCAGCGGCGACACCGTCGCCCAGATCGGGAAGCACCTGTTCGGACACCGTCTCCCCTGGTACGCGGCGACCGCCGGCTTTTTGACCTGCAAGCTCCACTCCACCGCGCCGGGCGTCAAGCCGCTGGTGCGGCAGCAGCTTCGGGAATACGCGGACAGCGGTTGCCGGAAGGCGGCTTTTGACCTGTTCGCATTGGAAAGCCGATGCGGCCGATGGGCCTCACAGGCTTATTCGCTCTATGACATCGTGGGTGTCCACGGACTGAATCAGTATAACTGCCGCTCCGTTCTCGCCGCCTGGATGTCCCTGCCCAAGGAACTCCGGGCAGACAAGGGCGTCCACAAATACTACCTTCGCAGGAACGCTCCCGAACTGCTCGAGTACCCCTTCAACGCTCCAAGCTGGCAATCAAAGCTGAAGGATCACGCCTTCACCTACTGGTGCGCCACCTACGGGAAATACTACCTGCAGCTCTGGCATGATCGGTTCAGCCGATAAGCTCGGCATACAGCGCCAGGAGCTTGCGCTCCTCCTGCTCCCAGTTGAAGCGCTCCATCACCGCCCGATAACCGTTTTCCCCCATGGCGCGGGCCCGGTCCGGATCGTCCAGCAGCGAGCGGATCGCCGCCGCCATGGCCCCGGTATCCGTCGGGTCCACACACAGACAGCAATCGTATTCCTCCGCCAGACGCCGGGCCGCCCGGGTATCCGAAAGGATCACCGGCAGCCCGGCGCCCATGTATTCGTAGACCTTGGTGGGAAGGTTGTCCAGCAGGGCGTACTGACCGACGCTCAGCAGCGGACTGATCCCCACCCGGAACCGGCGGCAGAAGTCCGGGACCTGTTCATAGGGAAGCACTCCCTCGTACACCGTATCGCCGTATTCGGGCATGGCCTCCAGCTCCTCGCGGTAAGCCGGCCAGACGGTGCCAGCCATGCGGAGCTTCGCCCCGGCCGCGTGGACCGCCCGGATGAGATGCGTGATGCCCCGCCCGTATGTGATGTCCCCCACATAGCCGACGGTGTTTTCCGTATCCGGCGTATACTCCGCCGGTCCCTGGAACCGGTCCGGCGCCGGGAGGTTGTCCAGAAAGACCGTCCGCCGCGCCCTCCCCTCAAAAACGTTCACGCCGTCGAGCGTGCAGGGGGTGATGACGGCGTCGAGCCGGGAAAGCACGTACGTCTCGTAGCGTCTGTACGTTTTCGCCGCCAGCGGACGGATGGGCCGGGGAAAATAGGCCCTGTCGTAAAAGAGCCGCTCATAAAACTCGTGGCTGTCAAAGACGACCTTCTTCCCCTGCCGGGCGAGCTTGAGCGCGTAGGGAAGCAGCTCCGGGTCGTGGAGATGGTAAAGCGCGCAGTCCAGCTCTCTCGCCGTCTGATACGCTTTGTTCCCCATGTTCGTCCGCAGGCGGTTCAGGGTGCCCCGGGGCAGAGGGCCGATGCCCCGGACATGGACGCCCCGTTCCTCCCGGTCCTCGCCCGGAGCCACCAGATAGACCTCATAACCCGCCCGGGCGAGGGAGACGCACTCCTTCTGGAACACCCGCGTGTCGTTGCTGGCGTGTACACTTGTCACATGGCAAATACGTATCATGGGTACTCCCCGCTGCTCAGCATTTGGAATGGAGCCGGTCCATCCGGCGGCTTTTGCCAGGAGCGATCAGATCACCAGGCGCACGGTCTCAAACACTTCCGCGTACTCCCGGCCGATCTGGACGCCGTGGCAGTGGGCCAGGCCGCGGATGTAGGACTCTCCCGCGTAATCCCGGTGCTTCTGGGATTCAAAGCAGGCCAGAGCCCGGATCTTTTCATCCACGTGGCGCTCCTCCAGGGTGATAAACACCTGGTTGTCAAAGGAGAGATTGTTCCAGGGCTCCTCATAGCCCAGGATCGTCGTCTTTTTGAACGCCCGGACCGCCTCCGTCGCCACCGTGTGGTGGTCCTGGTGGACGTCGTGAAGGGACGGCGCGAACACCAGATCCGGCTGGATCGTCCGATTGAGCTTCACCATCTCCTCCAGGATCTGCTGGCGATAGGCCGGGAACTGGCGCACGGGAAAGGAAAAGAAGAGGGTCTTGTCCTCCGTCATACCGTGGACGATCGCCGCGTCTATCTGCTCCGTTTTCAAAACATCCCTCGGGAATCCCTCCGGAACCGACTCCTCGCAGATGGAAAAGACGGCCAGAAAAACATCCGCCCCCTCTTCCAGCAGGCGGGCGATGGTGCCGCCGGCGCCGAATTCGCCGTCGTCGGTGTGAGGCGCCAGAATCAGGACCTTTTTGTTTTCTCCGATCCAGTTGTTCATTGGTTACTCCTGTTCTCTCTTTACGTTTTCCCAGAAGATCCGTCTCGTCTCCTCTATGCCGCAGTTGAAGAGGATATCCAGCCCGCTGATGCCGGGAACGAACGAAGACGCGTTCTTCTGCGGATATTCCGGCAGGGTGAAGCGCTGATACTCCACCCGGATCCCGGCGTTTTCAAACATATCCATGTCCATGTACTTTCTCGCGCCGTTGCCGGAAAGATAGGCGTCCGCTCCCATCTGGCGGAGAAGGTCGATGAGGAACTGGCTCTTTTTTTCCTCGGAGGGAGCCAGCGCGCTCTGGTAGACCAGGGGCGTGTCCACCTGGAGAAGGCGGCGCATGATCTGTACGGACGCGTCCGTGGCCTGCCAGAGGAGAGAGTAATCCGAGGTGAACACCTCTTCGATCTCCCCCCAGACCTCCTGAAAAAAGGGATGCCGCCGGTAATTGTCCCAGATAAAGTTCTTCTGCCGGGTCTGCCAGTCCACCTGGGCGTTGATCTCCAGTTCATTGTAGGGCCGCTGCATGTAGCCCTTTTTGTTGAACGGGATGGTGATGTACTTCTTCTCCCCGTTTTTGTCCAGGAGCTGGTGGCGGAACATGTTGGAGCTGTCCGTAAGCTGCACCCGGTCCAGCAGAAGGAACACGTCGGCCTTTGCCATTTTGTCCATATACCCCAGCCAGGGAAAGTAATGATGCTGATGAATCGCCGCAAGCATAAACGTTTTCTCCCGTAACTCTTTATCCGGCGGTGAGCCGGTTTACGATAATGCCATACTTTATTTATTATACCAGCAAAGCCTTTTTTTGCAACTGGTTTCTTGCTTTCCCTTCACATGTGAGCCACAAAGCCGGAAAGAGTTGCTTTTTTGTTGCTGTTATGATATTTTTATATTGGTTTTTTATGTGAATCCGCTGTTTTTCGGGGAGGAGGGCCGCGCCGGATGAGAATACTGCTTCTCTGCGACGAATACAGCCCCCGCTGGGGGCCCTGCACCGTCCGCTTACGGGTGTTCTCCGATGTGTTCCGGCAGCTCGGGCACGAGGTGACCGTTCTGGCCAGCTCCACCAACCTGTCCGGCGGCGCTCCCGGTGACGACAACGCGGTCTACTGCCGCGCTCCGCGGATGAAAAAAAAGACCGCCCTCTCCCGCCTCCGGAACAATCTGGGCTTTGCCCTCTCCGCCTGCCGCGCCGGCGCCCGGACAGGGCCGGCGGACGTGGTGATCGCCACCTCCCCGCCCGTCTTCTCCAGCCTGGCCGGATGGGCTGTCGCCCGGCGGAAAAAAGCGAAGCTGGTGTATGACGTCCGGGACATCTGGCCGGACGTGGCGGTGGAAATGGGCAGCTTTTCCCAAGGAAGCCTGTATTATATAGTCTTCAAAGCGATCACGGATTTCCTGCTCCGGAAGGCGGACCTGGTCACCACCGTTTCCCCCGGGAAGGTGAAGAGCCTTCGCGGCAAGCTGCCGCCGGAGCTCCGGGACAAGGTGATGCTGGCGGAAAACGGACTGGACGAGGGCTTCGTTCTTCCGGAGCCGGACGCCGCGGTGGCCGAAAAATACGGGCTGGGCGAGCGCTTTTCCTGTGTATACATCGGGAACATCGGTCTGGCCCAGGGGCTGGAGCATCTGCTCTCTCTGGCGGAGGCCGTGGACCCGGAGAAATACCAGTTCCTTCTGTTCGGCGACGGGGCGGAGCGGGCCCGTCTGGAGCGGATGGCCGGGGAAAAAGGTCTCACCCACGTCCGTTTTCCCGGGATCATCGACTCCAAAACCGTTTACAGCGTGCTCCATTACGCTTCCATGACCTACATCCCCCTGGTAAACGCCCGGCTCACGGACAGCATCCCCACCAAGACCTACGAGGCCATGGGAGCGGGCTGTCCCATCCTGATGGCCGCGGAGGGGGACGCGCCGGCGCTGCTGGCGGAGACCGGCTTCGGCATGAGCCTGTCGCCGTCGGACATTGACCGGCTTCCCCAGGTGTTTCAGGAATTCTGTGACCAGTATCCCCGGATTCTCGCCCGGCGGGAGGACGCCCGGAAGGCCGCTTTGGAGAGCCATTCCCGGCAGCGGGTCGCCCGGGCGCTCGAGAAAGAACTGCGCTCACTGACCGGCGAACGGCCGTGATCTTACGTCAGAAAGGAAATATGCCATGGTTAATGTGATCGGCCTCGGATACATCGGCCTGCCGACGGCTCTTATGCTCGCCGCCCACGGAGCGGACGTGATCGGCACGGATTGCAACGCCGATCTGGTGGCCTCCCTGCGCGCGGGGCGGACCACGTTCAAGGAAAAGGGTCTGGACGAGCTTTTTGAGGAGGCGGTCCGGCACGGGATCACGTTCTCCACCGAGTACGCCGCGGCGGATATCTACATCGTCTCCGTCCCCACCCCCTACGATAAATTCAGCAAGAAGGTAGACCCTGCCTATGTGGCCGGCGCGGTGGAGTCGGTGCTCTCGCACTGCCCGTCCGGGGCGATCCTGGTCGTGGAATCCACGATCTCCCCCGGCACCATCGACAAAACGATCCGCCCCCTCATCCAGAGCCGGGGCCTGGTCGTCGGCAGGGACGTCCATCTCGTCCACGCGCCGGAAAGGATCATCCCCGGCAATATGATGTATGAGCTGCTGCACAACAACCGCACCATCGGCGCGGACGATCCCGCCGTCGGCGAAAAGATCCGGCAGCTGTACGGCTCCTTCTGCCAGGGGGAGATCGTGGTCACGGATATCCGCACCGCAGAGATGACCAAGGTGGTCGAAAACACGTTCCGGGCGGTCAACATCGCCTTTGCCAACGAGCTGGCCAAGATCTGCCGCCATGAGGGACTTGACGTATACGAGATCATCCGCATCTGCAACATGCATCCCCGGGTCAACATCCTGCAGCCCGGGCCGGGCGTGGGCGGCCACTGCATCAGCGTGGACCCCTGGTTCCTGGTGGGCGATTACCCCAGTCTGGCCAAGGTCATCGACGAGGCCATGCAGACCAACGACGGCATGCCCGATTTTGTCCTGAACCGGATCCATGAGATCATGGCCCAGACGGGGCTGACGGACATCTCCCGGGTCGGCCTGTACGGGCTCACTTATAAGGAGAATGTGGACGACGTCCGGGAATCCCCCACGCTGCAGCTTCTGGAAAGTCAGGCCCGGCACCTTGCCCCGGCCATGAAGAGTTACGACCCCTTTGTGACCAGAGACATCGTTCCCAACCAGTATCACGACCTGGACGCGTTCCTCCGGGACGTGGACATGGTGGTCATCATGGTCGGTCATCAGCAGATCCGGGAATCCGGCGATATTCTCAACGGCAAAGTCGTCCTCGACACCCGGAACGTCTACCGGCATCCCGGCGTGTTCCACCTGTGAAAAGATGAAAAAGATCCTTGTTGTTTTTGGTACCCGGCCCGAGGCCATAAAAATGTGCCCGCTCGTCAACGAGCTCCGCACCCGTCCGTCCCTGGAGATTCGGGTATGCGTCACCGGGCAGCACCGGGAGATGCTCTATCCGGTGCTGGACGCGTTTGGCGTCCGGGCGGACTATGATCTGGCGATCATGCGGGATCGTCAGACGCTTTTTGACATCACCACCGCCGTTCTTCTGCGTCTGCGGGAGATCCTGGAAGCCGAAGCGCCGGACGTGATCCTTGTTCACGGCGACACCACGACCACCTTTGCCGCTTCCCTGGCGGGGTTTTATCTCCACATCCCCGTGGGGCATGTGGAGGCCGGTCTGCGCACCTATGACCTGGACAGCCCTTATCCCGAGGAGTTCAACCGTCAGGCGGTCTCTATCGTCAGCCGGTACAACTTCGCCCCCACGGCCCGGGCCCGGGACAATCTGCTCCGGGAGGGAAAAGATCCCTCCACGATCTTCGTGACCGGCAACACCGCCATCGACGCGCTGAAATTCACCGTGCGCGGAGATTATTCCCACCCCCAGCTTACCTGGGCGGAGGGGAACCGGCTGATCCTGATCACGGCCCACCGACGGGAGAATCTCGGCGTTCCCATGCAGAACATGTTCCGGGCCATCCGCCGGGTGATCGACGAGCATCCGGACGTGCGCGCCGTTTACCCCATCCATCTGAACCCCGTCGTTCGGGAGACCGCCTCCGCTCTGCTGGGGAGCGACGACCGCATCCGGCTGATCGAGCCGCTGGACGTGCTGGATTTTCACAATTTCATGTCCCGGAGCTATCTGATCCTGACGGACAGCGGCGGCATTCAGGAGGAGGCTCCCAGTCTGGGGAAGCCGGTCCTGGTCATGCGGAACACCACGGAGCGGCCCGAAGGGATAAAGGCCGGTACGCTGAAGCTGGTCGGCACCGACGAGGAGACCATTTACCGTGAGTTTTGCCGGCTTCTGGACGATGCTTCCGAATACGAGAGCATGGCCCGGGCGAGCAATCCTTACGGCGACGGTAACGCCAGCCGACGGATCGCGGACATCCTGGAAGGAAAAGCCCATGAGCCCTATTCGTGTTGAGCCCACCGGGTGGCGGGGAAAGCCCCTGTGCCGCCTGGACAGCCTCCTCCTGGCGGGATACCGGGGGGCGCTCGTGGCTTATCGCCCGGGGGATCCGGCTCCGGTCCGGCGCTTTCCCCTGCCGATCCCCCGCTGGAAAGCCGCGTGCTCCCGGGTCCGCCTCCTGGAGCGTCTTCTGCACAGCGAGGTCCGCTGGGCTGTTCCCCTGAAGGGGGACGACTGTCTTTTCCTCTGCTCCGCCGGGATATGGCGGCTGAACGGTTCCACCGGCGCCATGGTCCGGGAGGACGTCTCCGTGATGGGAAAGCCCCTTTCCGCCGCCGTCCTTCCCCGGGAGGACGGCGCGGCGCCGGACGTTCTGGTCGGGGACTACCACTCCAATCCGGAACGGGAGCCGGTACGCATTTACCGAAGGGACGGCCAGACGGGCCGCTGGTCTGCGGTCTACACTTTTCCCCGCGGCGCGGTACGCCATATCCACAACATCGTGCCGGATCGGGAGCGGCATCGCGTGTATATTTTGACCGGGGACGAGGATGCGGAATGCGGGATATGGGAGGCGCCGGAGGACGTTTCCTCCGTCTCCCCTCTTTATACCGGCTGCCAGAATGCGAGGGCCTGCCAGCTTCTGCCCGCAGAGGACCGTCTGCTGTATCTGACGGACGCGCCCTCCGAGCCGAATCACCTCATGTCCTTCTCCGACGGTCGGAGCTGCCGGCTGGAGGGGATCGGCGGCAGCGTGATCTACGGCCTGCGGATCGGGGATTCTCTTCTCTTTTCCACCGCGGTGGAGCCGGATGCGCACGCGCCGAACCGTCTGGTTTACCGGTTCACCAACCGTATCGGCGCGGGCATCCGGGACGCCTGGGTCCGAGTGGGCTGCCTCCGGCCGGACGGGACCGTCGAATATCTGGCCAAGTACCGACACGACCGGCTCCCCTTCCGTCTGTTCCAGTACGGTTCCGCCAGCTTTTGCGCTTCCGGCCCCTCAAGCGCTTATTTTGCCCCCTGCTGCGTCCGCCGCGCGGATCAGCGGATCTTTTCCGTGTCTTTTGATCCATGACGCCTGAAAAAAAAGAGCGCCTTTCCGTTCTGGAAAGGCGCTCTTTTTTTGCCGTTCACATGCTCAGCGAGCCGCTGAGTTTTCCGCTTCCCGGCGATTCGCGCTGCGCTCGTCGGTCTCCGAGACCCCTTCGGTGCTTTCCGGGATGAAAATGATCTTCAGCGTGTAGAAGATCAGCTGGATATCCCACAGGAACGAAGCGTGCTGGATATAATACATATCCAGTCTGGCCTTGTCGACAAAGGTGGTGTTGTACTTTCCGTACAGCTGGGCGTAGCCGGTGAGGCCCGCCTTCATTTTCAGCCGATAGTAGAATTCCGGATACTCCTCGCAGATGGTCTCATAAAACTCCGGCCGCTCCGGACGGGGCCCGACCAGGGTCATGTCGCCCCGGAGGATATTCCAGAGCTGGGGAAGCTCGTCGATGCGGGCGGCGCGGATGAACCGGCCCACCCGGGTGATGCGGTCGTCCTCTTTCCCGGCCAACACCGCCCCGGTGTCCTTTTCCGCGTTGACGATCATACTGCGGAACTTGGTCAGCTGAAAACGCCGTCCGCCCTCGGTAAGCCGGACTTGCCGGTAGAACACCGGGCCACGGTCCTGAAGCCGGATGGCAAGAGCCGTGCCCAGCATGATGGGGCTGAGGATGATAAGGCCGACCGCCGAGGCCACGATGTCCAGCAGGCGCTTGGCCGTCAGATAGGGCAGTTCTTTCCTCTGGGTGTTCAGATCGTAGAGCAGAGCGTCCCCCATTACCATGGGCGAGGCACTGCCGACCAGGATATCCGTCATTTCCGGGACCAGAAGCGTGCGCCGTCCGGTGCGGAAGCAATAGGAGATGACCCATTCCTTCGTCTCCCTTGGCACATTGCCGATCAGGACGGCGGTATAGGGCTCCATGGCCCTTTTCAGCTCTGACCAGGACGCGTTCCCGGATACGGTCTCCCCGACGGAATAGCAAGTCCTGCGCTTGTCAAACTTTTCGGGGACCGCATTGTCCCATTCGTTTTCCGTGTGGATATACAGCGTCGGGATGACCGGTTCGATCATGGGGATCAGGATCCGGCACAGCACGTAGATCCCCGTTGCCAGAACGCACTGAGCGACCACGACCAGCAGGATCGCCCAGATCCTCAGCATCCTCATGGCGATCAGGCACATGACCAGATAGATGATGCCGTTGGCGATCAGGCTGCCCATGGCGAAGGAAAAGACAAGCTCTCTGGTTCGGTATTGCCGGATCCGGTAGGCGCCGTAGATGGTCAGCAGCAGGCAGATGAGCAGTACATACAGCAGGAGAAAAACGTAGTTGCCCCGGGAATAGAAGGTGGCTTCCCGATAGTATCGAACATGGGCAAAATTGAATACCAATACCGTGACCAACGTCAATATGAGGTTGAAAAGGGTACCGGTGAATCCTCTCAGCCTGTCTGTCAGATTCTCTTTTTTTCTGTCCATTGTATTCAGCAGTCCTTCTGGTGCCCGCGGCCGTTTCCGGGCTGTGTTTCAGCTTCTGTCCCTGTCGTGCTCTCCGTGATCCTGGCTCGCCAGAAATTCAGGATCGAGTTCATACCGGACGCCGTCGATTATTTTGTAGTTGATGGCCCCTGTCCCATTCATGTAGAACATATTGCCCAGGGCGTCGCGCATATCATAATAGTCCTGATCGTATCGCCAGGGATCCTCGTTGGACTGATCCCAGATATAAACCACGTGGTAATTGCAGTTGGGATGCGCCGCCTGGAGCTTTGCCTCCTGATCGGGCGTGAGCAGCGGGCGGCTGAACCAGACCTTTTCCAGCCAGTCCATTTCCATCAGGGTCTCAAAGGTATCCTCCTGAGAAACCAGGCCCATAAAGGTGATATTCAGATCCCGAAGGCTCTTGCACTCCTTCAGCGGTGCAATGCTGGGGATATTCGCCCGGTTCAGCTCCAGCCAGATCAGATTGGGCAGCGCGCCTACCGGCGTGAGATCCGGGGTGTGGTTGTCCAGCAGGATCAGGTACTTGATCTTCGGCATGTCGTAGAGGAAATTCAGGTTGGTGATCGGGCGATGACCCAGATCCAGCGCGATCATGTCCTCACAGTATTTGAGCCGCTGTACCGACTTATCCGTAAACGTTCCGTAGTGGTTGGAAGTGGCGCGGAAGCCGATGGCGTCCGTACGGATCTTGTAGGCAGTGATATGAAGCGTCCAAACGACCCTGGTGCCCTCGTATTTCTTGTTCAGCTTGTCCAGTTCCTTGTCGCCCAGTCCCGTATCGCTCATATCCACCTTCTTCAGGTAGTGCATATAGGGGATGATCCGGTCGACCTCTTCCGCGCTCTCCATCTCGATACCGGTGAAGTCCAGCTCTTCGGCCAGAGTGTTGATCTTTTTCCCGTACAGCTCAAAATCCCAGATCACATCCAGCGTCGGATACGCGTCGCACAGAGGATAGATGGTCTCGTTATCCAGCCCGCAGCCCGTCAGGTCCAGGCTCTTCAGCTCCGGAAAATACTTCAGCTTTTCGATCATCTCGCCGATGTCGCCTTCGCTCAGCTTCTGGCCGGCAAAGGAGAGGGTTTCGGCGCCGCTGTCCTGCTTCTCCCCGCGGAGGGATACAGGCCAGCTGAAGGCGATCTGAGGATACCGCTCCGCCAGAGACATCTTCTGCTCGTCCGTCCAGCTGCTTTCCTCCGCCGTGACCGAGCGCACATCCGGCAGTATGTCCAGCGCACGGGTCAATTCCTCCACGGAGGTAGCGGGGTCTGTGATGCTCAGTTCGGTGGCGTCCTGATCGTAGACCTGTCCGGACAGGGGGATCTGCCACTGGACATCCAGCGCGGGATAGGCCGTTTTCAGGGCGCGGATCGCGTCATAGCTGGAGGAGGAACGGGCGTCCACCTCCGACAAATTGCGGAAATACCGGAACAGCGAAACCTCCTCGGCGGAAAAATCGCCGACGGCTATGCTCTCGCTGGTATCCGCGTAGCGATTCCCGCCCAAGGGGACGCACCAGAAGATATCCGCCTGGGGAGCCGCGGCGCGGAGCTTCTCATACTGCTCCTCCGTCAGAGCCGCCGAGGTGGCGTCGATGGTGCGCAGAGCGGGCAGATAAGAGAGATTCGCTTCCTCCCCATCCGGGTATTCCGTCAACAGGATGGAATCCGCCCGGCAGTCATAGGAGGCGTTCCCTACGGGCACAGACCAGAGGATCTCGCTGTCCGGGAAGGCGTTCCGAAGCATCTCGTAGGATTCCACTGAAACGCGTTCCCCGCGAAGATCGAAGGACTCCGTGTCCCGCCGATACAGAGCGCCGTCAAGGAGCAGGTATTCATGGTGGACCCAGAACGCCCCTGCCGCCAGCAGAAGTACCAGAGGAATGAACCAGTACAGCCATCCCCCGCGGCGGCGTCTTTTGGCGGGCCGGCGTCTGCGGGCCTTACTCGCAGCGGCTCCGGAACGGCGTCTTTGGTCCGGACGCCGATCATAGTCGGAGGAGCGGCGCCTTTGCGGCGATTCATGAACAGAAGACAATGTCGTAGCCTCCCATTATCAAATAATCCCAGATATTTTAGTTTATCATTTTTCTTTTATTGTGTCAATTATCCGCGGGAAACGACGGGCAGTCTCCCCCATTGAAAGGCCGGAGAGGTCATGCCTCTCCGGCTGCGTCAAAGCTCCGGTTTTCCCGTTCCCCGGCGATCCGGCGCAGAAGGCGCAGGGCGCCGTGGCCGCCGGCGGCCAGATGGATGGAGGCCAGCGGCCAGACGGGGATGGTATACCGCCCCAGGACCAGCCCCATGGAGGTGACGAACGCGATCAGCAGATTGATCGCCAGACATGTCACGGAGAGCTTTCGGTGAGGAGACATCCAGGCGATGTACGCCGCCGCGCACAAGAAACAGAGGATCAGCACGCCGCGCCAGTAGCGAATAAACTGGAGGCGGAATTTTTCCGCCGTATTGCTAAGGAAAATCCCCGGGTTTTCCCGGACCCACTGTCTGGCCAGGGAGCTGTACAGAGCATCCTTTTCGGTGGGGTCCATTCCGGGATCGCTTTTGATGGCATAGTATTCATCCGAAACGAAATCCGACTCGGACCCGGAGGAGAAATATGTGGGTTTCGTATGGGAGTTGTTGGCCAGGTACACGTCAGCCCCGGTGTAATTGGCCATCGGGATCCAGTGTCCCGTTTCCCGGTAGTTGACGGCTGTATTGGCGGCCATCAGCAGGGCGGGAATCGCCAGCAGAAGAAGAGTCCGTTTCCAAGGCAGTCGGCGCTGAAGCGCCGCACACACCGTATAAACGAGGATCGGAACGTAAACCAGTGCAAGCACGGGGCGGATGGCAAATGCCCCAAAGCCGAATACGTTCAGCCAGACAAATCGCCGTTTCTCCGTCGTATCCCGCTTCACCAGCCAGCGCAGGACCCCGGCCATGCAGAACAGAAAATAAAACTCCAGAAAAATATCGTTCACGATCAGGTGCGAACGCACCATCGCCACGGTAAAGAGCACAGGAGCAAGCCATCCTCCTCCCAGGACGTCCTTTTCCGTCTGGGAAAGAAGCCAGCAGGTGCCGCCGAAGATCAGGTATTCGGCAAAAAGGATGGCGGGAACGCCCATGCCCAGGG